>ERZ761607.383-NODE-383-length-82066-cov-52.226421_pt1 | contig 82066 bp, 78 predicted proteins | sample MGYA00511164_ERZ761607 | MGnify/ENA primary metagenome ERZ761607 (study PRJEB28899, sample SAMN02445080) | bioreactor sludge metagenome | biome: EBPR sludge | place: Australia: Brisbane, Thorneside Wastewater Treatment Plant | collected 2011-06-22 ...
GCTCACACCCGTCTTCAACATCGACTTCCTGAGAGTTTCCACACGGCCTCGCCGAGCGGCGGACGCTCGCGGCCCTCAGCCAGCGGGTCTGCTTCGGGTCGAAGGCGGACCGTCACACTCCACCTCAGCTGTCGCAACTTACTTTGCGTCTTCCTAGTTATCGAAGTCGACCCACCATGCTTCTCCTCACCCTCGTCATCGGCAACAAGAACTACCCCTCCTGGTCGCGACGCCCCTGTCCACTGCTGCGCGACGGGCATTCCTTTCGAACCAATACGCATTCCGCTGATCAGCCCGGGTTGGCCATGACACTGACGCCATGACCGCCCTCGGGCAAGCAGCCGGCGCTGCATGACGGCGACATCCGGGTAAAGGATTCGCTGGCGATCTATGAATATCTGAACGAGCGTTTCCCGGGCAAGCCGGAGAGGCACGTGGAATTCCGCACGCACCAAACAAGGGCATTGCCGCTCGTCATGGCGGCGGCAGGCCTGGGCGGCATTCCATTTCGCACGGCCCTGGTTGACGGAGTATATTTTCTCTGCCGCCGCATGAAATCCTTGCCCGCTTCGTCCTCCGATGACGTTGATGACGCCAGATGGCAATTGCTGCTGCAGGCTCTACCCTGAAGAAATGTTTTCGGAAGGAGACGCATCGTGATTCCAGGCATGTCGATATCCACGTTCACCCAGGTTCACGTTGCAATCAGCCTGATAGGCATCGCCGCCGGTGCCGTCGTCCTGTTCCGCATGCTCAGTACAAAGCGACCCGGTGCCTGGACGGCACTTTTTCTTGCCGCCCAGGCCGTCGTGCTGGGGCTGTTCATTGTGCTGGGCTTCATGGCAGTGAGCGTCTTTCGCCCGGATATCCGGGTATCCGCAGTACGCCCGGACTGATACCGACTCATCCCACCGTTCGACACGGAGTGCTTTCCATGCCGCCTCTTCCCACGCCCGAGCCGCTCACCCTGACGGCGCGCATCAGCCAGATGTTTCCGGTGTTGACCCCGGCGCAGATCGCGCGCATTGCCACGCATGGACATGCGCGCAGCATCCAGTCCGGGGACGTGCTCATCCAGGCGGGCGCCGAGGTCGTGCCCTTTTTCGTGATCACTGCCGGACAGGTTGAAATCGTCCGGCCTTCAGGCGTCGGCGAAGATCTCATCGCTGTCCACGATCCCGGTCAGTTCACGGGCGAAGTCCAGCTGATCTCGGGCCGCCGTGCGCTCGTCACGGCGCGTGCCAGCCAGGCGGGCGAGGTGATCGAGCTCGATCGCGAACATCTGTTGATGCTGGTGCAGACCGACAGCGAATTGAGCGAAATCATCATGCGCGCTTTCATCCTGCGCCGGGTCGAGTTGATCGCGCACGGGTTCGGCGATGTGGTACTGATGGGGTCCAACAATTGTTCCGGGACGCTGCGGATCAAGGAATTCCTGACACGCAATGGCCATCCGTATTCGTACGTCGACCTTGATCACGATACGGACGTCCAGGCCTTGCTGGACCGGTTTCAGGTTGCGGCAGGCGATATCCCCGTACTCATCTGCGGCGGTGATGTTGTATTGCGCAATCCGACCAACCAGCAGGTTGCCGACTGTCTCGGTTTCAACAATGCAATCGACCAGACGCAGATCCGCGATGTCGTCATCGTCGGCGCCGGACCATCGGGGCTAGCGGCAGCCGTCTATGCCGCGTCGGAAGGGCTCGACGTACTGGTGATCGAAGCCAACGCACCGGGCGGGCAGGCCGGTGCAAGTTCGAAAATAGAAAATTACCTGGGTTTCCCCACGGGCATTTCAGGCCAGGCGCTTGCTGCCCGGGCCTATACGCAGGCGCAGAAATTCGGCGCCCAGATCATCATTGCGCAACACGCCGCCCGGCTCAACTGCGATCGCAAACCTTACACCGTCGAGGTGGGCAACGGCCTGCATGTGCCGACACGCGCCGTCATCATCGCGACGGGCGCCGAGTACCGGAAACCCGCTCTCGACAACCTGTCCAACTTTGAAGGGGCCGGCGTGTATTACGGTGCAACCTTCATGGAAGCCCAACTGTGCGCCGACGAGGAGGTCATCGTGGTGGGTGGCGGCAATTCAGCCGGCCAGGCCGCGGTCTTCCTCGCCCAGACCGCCAAGCAGGTGCACGTGCTGATTCGCTCGGAGGGTCTGGCAGCAAGCATGTCGCGCTACCTGATCCGGCGTATCGAAGACAATCCCGCCATTGTCCTGCACACGCAGACAACGATCGTGGCCCTCGAAGGCAGCCATCATCTCGAACGCGTGCGCTGGCAGGCACGCCATTCGGGAGACATCGAAACCCAGGCGATCCGCCACGTTTTTCTGATGACAGGCGCCGCACCCAACACGCAGTGGCTCGGCGGCTGCGTCGTGCGCGACGACAAGGGATTCATCAAAACCGGGACAGACCTGTCCCCGGACGAGCTAGCTGCCGCCCATTGGCCGCTCGGCCGCGCGCCCCACCTGCTCGAAACCAGCGTGCCCGGGGTGTTTGCAGCCGGGGACATCCGCGCAGGCAATATCAAACGCGTGGCATCCGCTGTCGGCGAGGGATCGATTTCGGTCTCGTTCGTACATCAAGTCCTTCACGAGTAAAGGAGAAACCATGGCAGCCCCCTCCCCCTGTGACCATATCGGCTCGATCGCGACCGTCAAGCATGCGAAAAACCAGGTATGCGAGGAATGCATCAAGACCGGCGACGGCTGGGTCCACCTGCGGACCTGCCAGACGTGCGGCGCGACCCTGTGCTGCGACAACTCGCCCAACCGCCATGCCACCCGGCATGCGCAGATGAGCGGTCATCCGGTGATTGCGTCGGCGGAGCCCGGGGAGCGCTGGCTGTACTGCTATCCGGATGACGCCTTTGCGGATTACTGATCCGCGCGCGAGCCGATGACCGAAGCCTCGGACTTCGCGGCAACGGGCGTACGCCTCGACCGCCCGGTCGACGACGATCTGGACCACATTCTCGGCCCGGCGCATGCGCCGATCACGCTGGTGGAATATGGCAGCTACGCGTGCCCGCACTGCCGGGCGGCCAATGAACGCATTACCGAAGTCCGCAACCAGCTGGGTGAGCGCCTGCGCTACGTGTTCCGCCATCGGCCGCTGATCGGCAGCGACATCGCGCGTCCTGCGGCCGAATTGGCGGAGTCGGCCGCGAGCCATGCGCAGTTCTGGGACGCGCACGTGACCTTGATGACGCGATCGCCTGCCTTGACCGAGGAAGATTTGCAGGCGGTTGCGGACACGCTGGGCCTGACGCGAATGGATGCCGACAGGGCGCACGCAGTGGCCGAACGGGCACGACAGCGCGTGGCGCGCGACATCGACAGCGCTCAGGCCAGCGGCGTGCGCTACACGCCGACGTTTTTCATCAACGGACGCCGTTACGATGGGCCATGGGACGAGAGTTCCTTTACCGATGCGATGCTGGGCTCGCTCGGGCATCGCGTTCGCACGGCCGCACTGAGCTTCGCGAGCTGGGCGCCGTCGGCCGGCATCCTGCTGCTGCTGGCCTCCATCCTGGCCATGGTCCTCACCAATTCCAGGATGGGTGCCGCTTTCGAAGCCTTCTGGCACACCGGATTCGGGTTTGCATTCGGCGAAACCGGCTTCCGGATGTCCTTGCTGCACTGGGTCAACGATGCGCTCCTGACGATTTTCTTTCTCGTCGTAGGACTCGAGATCAAACGCGAATTCACCGTCGGCCATCTGGCCAGCCGCCGCGCCGCCGCCTTGCCCATCGCGGCCGCAATCGGCGGCATGGCAGCGCCGGCGCTCATCTACCTGGCGCTCATCCCGGCTGGCCCGTGGTCGCTTGGCTGGGGCGTGCCGATGGCGACCGATACCGCCTTCGCCGTGGCCCTGGTCGCGATGCTGGGCGCCCGCGTGCCGGTGGAGCTGCGCATCTTCCTGACGGCGGCGGCCATCGTCGACGACATCGGCGCCATTCTCGTCGTGGCCGTCTTCTATTCCGGCGATCTGCATGTCGGCTATCTCGCCGCCGCAGCCGCCCTCACCGGCGTACTGGCCCTGTTGAATCGAGCGGGGATCTATCGTGTCCTGCCCTACATGCTGACCGGGGTTGCGCTATGGGCCTGCGTGCATGCCGGCGGCCTCCACGCCACGCTGGCCGGCGTCATCCTGGCCGCCTTCATCCCCACGCGTCCGCCGCCCGACTTCACGACCCTCGCGATGCAGGCCGAAGCGATCCTGACGACCGAGGCCCGACACCGTGGCGAACAATTCCGTCGCGGGCCGTCCGCCCCTGCGCTGGAGGCGCTGGATGCGATCCACGATCGCCTGGAATCCCCGGCGGACCGCATGCTGCGCAATGCCGCGCCGCGATCCAGCTATCTGGTGCTGCCGATCTTTGCCCTGGCGAATGCCGGCGTCCCCATCAGCACGGACGTGTTCAGCCAGCACGGCATGCTCGTGTTCGCCATCGTGGCTGGCCTGTCCGTCGGCAAGCCACTGGGCTTCATCCTGGCGTCCGCCCTGGCCGTTCGCATCGGACTCGCGCACAAGCCCGATGCGTATTCCTGGCGACAGCTCGCGGGCGCCGGAACCTTGGCCGGCATCGGCTTCACCATGTCGCTCTTCATCGCCGGGCAGGCGTTCCCGCTTGCCGGCGATTTCGCCGTCGCCAAGATCGCGGTGTTCGCCGCCTCGGTGTTGTCGTCCGTGCTCGGCGTGGCGATGCTTTGGCGCACGCAGGCACGTAAAACAGCACAAGCGGCATAAACTGGCTTCCATCAAATCCACCTCCGCAGCCGACATGCGCCCCAGCGACTTCAGCGATGAATTTCCGCTCGATCCCGGTCTGATCTATCTCAACCATGCAGCGGTGTCGCCCTGGCCGCGCCGTACGGCAGAGGCGGTGAAACGCTTTGCCGAGGAGAACCTGCACCAGGGCGGACGCGATTACCCACGCTGGTTGGAGACGGAAACCCGCTTGCGCGAACAATGCCGGAGCCTGCTCAACGCCCCTTCCGCTGACGACATCGCACTCCTGAAAAACACGTCCGAAGCGCTGTCCGTCGTGGCGCATGGCCTGACCTGGCGGGCAGGCGACAACGTGGTGATCAGCGATCAGGAATTCCCCTCCAACCGCATCGTCTGGCAGTCGCTACAGGACCAGGGCGTGGAAACCCGCTGTGTCGACTTGTCGCGCGGTGCGTCGCCCGAACAGGCGCTCGATGCGTGCATGGACGGGCGCACCCGCCTGCTGGCGATCAGTTCGGTGCAGTACGCCAGCGGACTGCGGCTGGATCTGGCGCAGCTGGGCGCATACTGCCGCGCGCGCGGCGTGCTGTTCTGCATCGACGCCATCCAGAGCCTGGGCGCGCTACCGCTGGATGTCCAGGCCTGCGGCGCGGATTTCGCCATGGCCGACGGCCACAAATGGCTGCTCGGGCCGGAGGGCTGCGCGGTGTTCTACGCTCGCGCCGAGGCCCGGGATCGGCTACGGCTCAGGCAGTACGGCTGGCACATGGTGGAACACCCTCTGGATTTCTCCCGCCACGACTGGCAGGCCGCGGCGAGCGCCCGCCGCTTCGAATGCGGCAGCCCCAACATGCTCGGCATTCATGCCCTGAGCGCGAGCCTTGCGCTGCTGGCCGAGGTGGGCATGGCGACGGTGGCGGCGCGCGTGCTTGAAAACAGCGCCTGGTTGATGGAGGCCTTGAGCGAACTGCCCGATGTCGAGATTCTCACCCCGCGCCAGCCTGGACGTTATGCCGGGATCGTCAGCTTCCGCCATCGCCGCATCGACGCGGCAGACCTGCACCAGCCCCTGCTTGCGCGAAATGTGATCTGCGCCCAGCGCGGTGGCGGCGTGCGCTTTTCGCCGCACTTCTACACCACCGAGGCGCAATTGGCGGCTGCGGTCGCCGCAGTGGCGGAGGCAGTCTCCGGCTAGACGGGTTGCAGGCAATGGACGCTGAATAGCGCGTCGTCGTCCTGCCATACGCGCAGGCTGGCCATTCCGGCTTGCGCCGCCAGCGCCTGGAATTCCTCGACGCTGAACTTGTAGGAATTCTCGGTATGGATGCTTTCGCCGGCCTGGAATTCGAAGCAGCAACCGTCGATCCGGACGCGCTGCGGTACGGTGGCGACCAGATGCATCTCGATCCTGCCCAGTTGCGCGTTGTAGAAGGCTTCATGGCGGAAGGCCGCGAGGTCGAAATCGGCATCCAGTTCGCGGTTGATCCGCGTCAGCAGGTTCAGGTTGAACTGCGCGGTGACACCCTCGCTGTCGTTGTAGGCGGCATGCAGGCGCGACGGGGCTTTCTTGAGATCGACGCCGATCAGCAGCCGGCCTTCGGGGCCGATGATGTTGGCGATGCGCCGCAGCAGATCGCATGCCTGGCCGGGATCGAAATTGCCGATGCTGGAACCGGGGAAGAAGGCTGACCGCCGCTTCGCGGCGACGACACCGGGAAGCGCGAGCGGCTTTGAATAATCGGTACAGATCGCATGCACCTCCAGTTCCGGATGGTCCTCGGCGATGGCCCCTGCGGACAATCGGAGCGGCTCGCGCGAAATGTCGATCGGCGCATAGGTCTGGGGCTGCAGCGCATCGAGCAGCACGCGTATCTTGGTGTCGCTGCCGCTGCCGAGCTCGAACAGCAGGCCGTCGTTGCCCAGCATGTCGGCCATATCTTCGCCATGCCGCTGCAGCAGATCGATTTCGGTACGCGTCGGGTAGTATTCCGGCAGCCGGGTGATGGCGTCGAACAGTTGCGATCCGCGTTCATCGTAGAAGAATTTGGGCGACAACTGCCGGGGGGTCTGGCGCAGTCCGGCAATGACGTCCGAATGGAAATCCTCCGGCTCGGGATGCAAATCATGGAAGTGAAAATTCGGAAGCGCCGTTTCCATCATGCGTCCTCCGCCAGCCGGATTCCCTGGAACTGCCAGCGATCGTGGGGATAGAAGAAGTTACGGTAGCTGGCGCGGACATGGTCGGCAGCGGTCACGCAGGCGCCGCCGCGCAACACCATCTGGTTGCACATGAACTTGCCGTTGTATTCGCCAAGCGCACCGTCGGCCAGGCGAAAGCCCGGATAGGCCTGATAAGGCGAGGCGGTATGCTCCCACACGTCGCCGTACATCTGCAGCAGACCCTCCCCGGGCAGTGCGGGTGCCGGATGCAGCCTGCCACTGTCGCGCAGGTTGCCACCAACGGCCACTCCGCGCGCCGCGATTTCCCATTCGGCTTCCGTAGGCAGCCGTTTGCCTGCCCAGGCAGCATACGCATCCGCTTCGTAGTAGCTGACATGGCAGACCGGTTCCTCCAGGTTCAGCGGGCGCATCCCGCCGAGCGTGAAGTGCCGCCATGCCCCGTCTTGCGATTCCCAGTACAGCGGGCTCGACCAGTGCAGGCGCCTTGACGTCGCCCAGCCGTCGGAGAGCCAGAATGCGGGATTGTCATAGCCGCCGTCCTGCATGAACGCGAGGAACTCGCCATTGGTCACCGGGCGCGAAGCCAGGCGGAACGCGTTCAGATAGACCCGGTGGCGGGGCTTTTCGTTGTCGTAGGCGAAGCCGCTACCCTGGTGGCCGATCTCGTGGATGCCCCCGGGAAGCGCGATCCATTGCAAGGGCGGCGCAGTGGCAGATGACGTTTCGGACAGGTCGTCGCGGTAGGCGGGACGCAACGGATTGGCGCTGAAGTTGAGCTTGATGTCGGTCAGCAGCAATTCCTGATGCTGCTGTTCGTGGTTGAGGCCGATCTCCAGCCGCTGCTGCAGGGCCGGCCATATGTCGTTGCCGGCCCGCTGCAGCAGGGTCAGCATGTGTTCGTCCACATGCGCCCGGTAACGGATGATGTCGTCGACGCCCGGACGCGACAGAAATCCGCGTTCCTGGCGGGGATGGAATTTTCCGATCTGCTCATAATAGGAATTGAACAGATAGCCGAATAGGGGATGGAATTCCGCATAGCCCGAAAGGTAGGCCTTCAGCAGGAAGGTCTCGAAGAACCAACTCACATGTGCCAGATGCCATTTGGCCGGACTGGCCTCGGGGGCGGTCTGGATCACATGGTCCTCGCGCGTCAACGGTGCGCATAGCGCTTCGCTCTGCTGTCGCACGTTCAGATAGGCATTCGACCAAAAGCTGCGCTGTTCATCCGGCAATGCCGGCATTGAATCGGGAATGACCATGGTTCCTTGGTTTATCTGCTTGAATGTCAGACCATCGCGTGGTCTTTGTTACGTGCCGGGCCTGCCTAGCGGATGGCCTTCCGATGCACGCACTGAAACGTATAGTCTACTAGGATCATAGTTGGCCACTTGCGCTTGTAAAGTTCGAGGGGAAATCATGGACATACAAACCACATCCCGTACGGAACCCTGGCCCAGCCTGCCGCTTGAGGCCTGGCGCGACACCTATGCGACCGTGCACTTGTGGACCCAGATCGTCGGCAAGATCCGGCTGGCGCAAAGCCCCTGGATCAACCATGCCTGGCATGTCACGCTGGTTGTGACGGCGCGCGGTCTCACCACCACTTCCATTCCGTATGGCACCCGGACGTTCCAGATCGATTTCGACTTCATCGCGCATCGGCTGACGATACAGTCGAGCGACGGCAGAATGGCGTCCTTTCCGCTCCAGGCACAATCGGTGGCCGCGTTCTATACACGCCTGATGGCCGAACTGGATGCGCTCCAGCTGCATGTGGATCTCCATCTCCTTCCTTGCGAAGTCGCCGATCCTCAACCGTTCGACCAGGACGAAACGCACTGCGCCTACGACCCGGAATTTGCCGCCCGGTTCTGGCAGGCCCTGGTTCAGGCAGACCGGGTATTCAAGCAGTTTCGTGCGCGTTTCATGGGCAAGTGCAGTCCGGTGCATTTTTTCTGGGGCGCACCGGATCTGGCCGTGACGCGTTTTTCCGGGCGACCGGCCCCGCGGCATCCAGGCGGCATTCCGAACCTGCCGGACTGGGTGACCCGGGAAGCGTATTCGCACGAAGTCAGCAGTTGCGGATTCTGGCCCGGCGGCGGCCCGATTCCCTATGCGGCGTTCTATTCCTATGCCTACCCGGAACCCGCAGGCTACGCCAAGGCGAAGGTCGAGCCCGCTGCCGCCTTCTACAGCACCGAGCTTCGCGAATTCATCCTGCCCTACGATGCCGTGCGACAGGCGGCGGCACCGGACGACGCACTGCTTGCCTTCCTGCAAACGACGTATGACGCCGCAGCCGACCTGGGCGCCTGGGATCGCGCATCGCTCGAACGGGATGGCGATTCGCTCGGCCCAGCCTGATAATGTCCAACCGAAAAGCACGCAAGGCCCGGCCGATTCCGCGCGTCACCCGAATAGCCTTACGTTCCATCCACATTCATTCCGGATCGATCTGTCATGCCATCGCTTACCCTCGTCATCGGCAACAAGAACTACTCGTCCTGGTCGCTGCGGCCCTGGCTGCTGCTGCGCCAGGCGAGCATTCCCTTCGAGGAGGTACGCATTCCACTGTACCGGCCCGGGTCGACTGAAGAACTAGCGACGTGGTCGCCTTCGGGCAAGGTGCCGGCGCTGCATGACGGCGACCTCAGGGTGTGGGATTCGCTGGCGATCTGCGAATACCTCAACGAACGTTTTCCGGACAAGCAGTTGTGGCCGGTCGACGCAGCGGCGCGGGCGGTGGCGCGCGCGGTGAGCGCGGAGATGCACGCGGGCTTTTCCGCGCTGCGCGAGCACATGTCGATGAACATCCGGGCACGGCGCCCGGGCCAGGGACGCACGCCGGAATGCCTGGCGGATGTCGCGCGCATCCTGGCGATCTGGACGGAGTGCCGCGCGCGCTTCGGCGCTGGCGGCGATTTCCTGTTCGGGCGTTTCGGCATTGCGGATGCGATGTATGCGCCGGTGGTGCTGCGCTTCCAGACCTATGGCGTGGCGCTGGAAGGTGCGGCACACGACTATGCGGCGACGGTGCTGGCGCTGCCGGCGCTGCAGGAATGGGTGGCGTACGGGGTGGCGGAGACCGAACGTATCGCGGCATTCGAACGCGACGAATGAGGCAATGGGACGCCGGAACCACTATCACGTCTATGTGATCGAGCTGTCGAACGATGTGCTTTACGAAGGCCGGTTCAAGAAGGCCAACCCTGGCTATATCGCGGGCAAACCTTGCCTCTATGTCGGCATGACAGGGCTGGATCCCGACGTGCGATTCGACAAGCACAAGGCCGGCATCCAGTCCAACCGATTCGTCAAGGAATACGGTCTGCGCCTGTTGCCTGAGCTTTATGAGCTCTACGGCCCGCTGTCGTATGAGGACGCCCGCACCCTGGAGGTTGAACTGGCGATCGATTTCCGCGAAGCCGGATACGGGGTTTGGCAGGCGTGATCCGGATGCTGCACGAGCACCACGGTCACGCCTTGTCGGGAACGAACGTCAGCACCGCGCCATTGTTGCAGTAGCGCAGGCCGGTGGGCTTCGGCCCGTCCTTGAAGACATGGCCATGATGGCCGCCGCAGCGTGCGCAGTGGTATTCGGTGCGCGGCAACAGCAGTTTCAGGTCGGTCTTGGTTTCCACATGGCCGGGCAGCACATCGTAGAAGCTGGGCCAGCCGGTACCGCTGTCGTATTTGAACCGGGAGGGGAAGAGCGGCAGTCGGCAGGCCGCGCACACGTACAGGCCGCTGCGCGTTTCATGGTCGAGCGGACTGCTGAAAGGCCGCTCGGTCCCCTCCTCGCGCAGGATGTCGAACTGTTCCGGCGTAAGCCGCCGCTTCCACTCGGCGTTACCGAGAACCAGCCGGTCGATGCGCTCCGCCGCCCAGGCCGCCCCGGGTAGCGCGAGCTGCATGAGCACCGGCGCGCTGGCCGTCAGTTTGATGAATGTGCGTCTGTCCATGATGGTTCACCTCGTCCGAACCGGTTCGTACCGACCTATCTGTCCACATACTAGGCCGGGAACTGTTGTCGCAGCGCGGCAATCTTCGGCAAGTCGTTGATGACGATATACGGCTGGTTGGGATGACGGTCCAGATAATTCTGATGGTAGGCCTCCGCATCGTAGAACCCCTTCAGCGGCACGACCTGGGTGACGATGGGGCGCCGGAACACGCCCGTTGCCTGGAGCTGGGCGATGTAGCCGTCGGCCACGCGCTTCTGGTCGGCGTTGGCATAGAAGATCGCCGAACGGTATTGCGTGCCGGTATCCGGTCCCTGCCGGTTCAGTTCCGTCGGATCATGCGCGACGGAAAAGAACACCTTCAGGAGCTGCCCGTAGCTGATGCGCGCCGGGTCGTAGAAAATATGCACCGATTCGGCATGGCCGGTCCGGCCGCTGCTCACCTGGCCATACGTGGCCGTATCCGCATTGCCGCCGGCATAGCCCGACACCACACGGGTGACGCCCTTGACATGCTCGAACACGCCTTCCATTCCCCAGAAGCATCCGCCGGCCAGCACAGCCGTCTGCATGCCGCTCACGCCGGCGAGCGGCGTGTCGACGACCGGATCGGGCAAAGGCGTGGCGGGCGACGCGTACGAGCACCCTGCCAGCGCAATGCCCAGGATTGATGCGATGACTGCAGCAACAAGACGGTTCATGATGCACCTCCTTTGCTTCGATTCGGAAGACCAGCCGGGCGCGCATGCCGGGACGCCATGGCTTCATCCTATCCTTGACCAGCGTCCTTGGGGAATCAGCTTTCTTTCGACCCATATCCGGGGACATGGTTTCCTTGGCCACGCCTGCAGACAGGCTCCAGTGCGCACGAATACCGATTGATCTGGCTCGATGGCCCGCTAGTATTCAGGCCGTTACCCGAGAACTTTCTGTAACCTTGCTACCCCAATGGGCACCTCTGCCCGGATTGTCTGTCATGCGCCAAAAGAAGAATGCCCTGATGTCCCGCCTTGCCGCAGCATTGGGAATGAATTCGGGCACCCTGCCCGCGCTCGCCGATATCGACAGCTCCGTCTTCGCCGGTTTCAGGCAGGTGCTCCAGAAGGGCCTGCTGATCTTCGCGCTCATCATCACGATCCTGTTCGCCATGATGTTCTACCAATACCAGCGCTCGGCCGAGGCTGTTCACTCGGTGGAGCACACGCGGCAGGTCATCGCGTACATCAACGCGCTGCGCACCTACCTGCTCAACCTGGACAATGCGGTCCGCCAGTATGCCGATTCGCAGAACCGTACCGATCTCGACCCCAGCCTGATCTGCCGCCAATCATCGTGCCCCAGTGCCGGGCAGCTGATTTCCTTGATCGGCAACGACGGCTCCCAGGCGGCTCGCCTGGCCCCCTTGCCGGCCCTGCAGGCCGCCCTGGAAACCGGATTCAGCGCGCTGCAACAAGGCGCGGCAGGAGGCGCTGCCTTACCGCCCGGACAGGAACTGGGCGGATTCGACAAATCCGCCATCGAACAGATCCATCGCATCCTGATCGAAGCCGAGCGGGAGGAGTTGAATCAGCTGGAAACGCGCGAAGCGGCACGCGTCCACGGCGAAAGCCTGTCGTCGGCGCTGCTGGGAATCGCCGGATTATGGACAGGCCTGGCATTGTTCGGGCTGTACCGGGAAACCGTTCGTCTGATCCGGGCAGGCATCCATGCCGAGCAGACGATCCGGCAACTCAGCCTGCGCGACCCGTTGACGGGGCTTGCCAATCGGCGTTTCCTGCAGGAGAACACGCGGCATATGATCGCCGGCGCGCGCCGTGCGCGGACGCAGATGGCGGTGCTGGTTGTCGATCTGGACAATTTCAAGGCCGTCAACGATCAGCACGGGCATGCGGCAGGCGACACGGTGCTCGTGACAGCGGCCCAGCGGATGAAGCAGTTGCTCCGCGAAGCGGACGTGATCGCCCGCTTTGGCGGAGACGAATTCGTCATCGTGCTGGTCCAGGTCGACGATACGGAGGCCGCACGCGAGGTGGCACGCCGCGTGGTGGACTACCTGCGCCGGCCTATTCCGTTGGCGGATGGGGCCAGCGCCCACATCGGCGCCTCCGTGGGCATCGCCATGTGCTGCGAGGACGGCGACACGCTGGATGCCTTGCTGAAGAAAGCCGACGCGGCACTTTACGCCGCGAAACGTGACGGCAAGGGCACGTTCCGCCAGGCCGACGCCCAGCCTGCATAAAACGTCCGGCAGCCATCGGGCCTGCCTGGATCCCCCATACCCTAACAGCGCATGCTCAGCCAGCGTTTGGATTTCACATCCACATAGCCGATCGTCGCCCTCTTGAAATTGAGGTCGACGAACAGTTCGCAGCGCAGTTCGCCGTGGCGCCAGCACATCGCCACGCTGCTTTCGTTGGAATACATCAGGTGGAACACGCCGTCAAACGCAGGATAGCTGCTGCGGAATTCCATCAGCTTGAGCAGGCGCCGCACCACGGGCGACTTCACGGCCTCGTCGACTTCGGCCGCGCTGTAGGCATGACGGTTGACGTCGCGTTGCTCGCCGGTGGCCTCCATCAATTCCAGATCGTTGCTGCCGGCGAGCAGGCCGACGTAGTAGACCTGCGGAATGCCAGGCGCGAAAAACTGGATCGCGCGCGCGGCGATGTAGGCATCGTCGTTGCGCTTGAGCGCGTCGTAGTAGGTGCAGGTGAGCTGATAGATCGCGCCGACGCTGTGCACGTTGGCGGCGGAGCGGCGCAGGATGGGATCGGCCGAACGCTGGCTGACGTTGTTGATCACCGCCTGGATCTCGGTCTTGGGCAGCACGCCCTCGACGTCCGGGATGCAGATGCCGTCATGCGTGTCGAGCACCGTGAGCTGGTTGCGCGGACACATGCGCAGCCACTGCTTGAGGTAGACGCTGTTGGCGTCGAACAGCGAATACAGCAGCAGCGGCGCCAGCGCGAAGCCGTAGGGATGCATGCCGTGCAACGCGATGGCGTACTGGAAGCTGGCGTGGTCGTGCACCTCGGGCAGGGTCTCGGCGCCGTTCTCGCGCGCGACGCCGTCGATCCACTTGAGAATATCGTAGACATCCGGTTCGACCAGGAAGCAGCTGGTGCCGATCTTCTTCGTGGTGTAGCCGAACGCGTCGAGGCGGAACAGCTTCACGCCGCGCGCAGTGAGAAACTTGATGGTGTCCTCCATCAGCGCGTAAGTCTTGGGCGAGTTATAGTTGAGGTCGATCTGGTGTTCGGTGAAGGTGCACCAGACACGTCCGCCCGTGCCATCGGCGAAGCTCACGTCGCGAAACGGTTCCTTCTCCTTGCGGATGTGGATGCGCGCGAGGTCATCCGGCGAGATCGGACCGAGCTGGTCGACGTGCACGAACAGGTCGGCGTACTCCGAATCGTAGCCCTTGGCGACAAAGTCCTTGAACTCCTCGGACTCGTCGGAGATGTGATTCAGGGTCAGGTCGAGGCAGAGATCGAAGCGCGCCGAGATCCTTTCGATGTCGGCCCAGGTACCGTACTTCGGGTCGATTTCCTTGTGCGTCAGCGGCGAGAAGCCGCCGTCGGCGTTCGACGGATACGGCGGCAGGATATGGACGCCGCCGATGGCCTTCGAGAAGTGCCGATCGATGAGGATAGACAGTTCGGCCAGGTTGGCGCCCATCCGGTCGGGATAAGCAATCAGCTGGACCTGGTTGCGCAGGGTCATGGAAGGATCCTCGGGTGAAGTGCTTGCGCAGGCACGGGGGCGAACAGGAAATGCAGACGGCCCGAGCGTCAGGCCGCCGCGCGGTTGTCGGCGGGCTGCAGGCGGAGCTGCTCGAACAATGCCAGCACATGACCGGTCCAGTGCCCGATGTCATAACGATCCATGAGTGCGTCCATGCGCTGCATGCGCGCACGCTGCTCCTCGCGCGGCATGTCCAGTGCGCGATCGATGGCCGCATCCATCTGGACGAGACTGTAGGGATTGACCAGCACGGCGTCCTGCAGCTCGACCGCCGCACCGGCGAATTCCGACAGTACCAGCACGCCGCTTTCGTTGACGTGGGCGGCGATGAATTCCTTGGCGACCAGGTTGAGGCCGTCGCGCAGCGGCGTGATCCAGCAGATGTCGGCAGCGCGGTAGTAGCACAGCGTGTCGGCAAACGGCATCGGCGTGGTCGACAGCAGGATGGGCTGCCACGACAGGGTACCGATGTGCCCATTGATGCGCCCAACCAGCTGCTCGATCGACTGCTGCGCCCGTTTGTAGGCGCGCATGCCGTCGGCCGCGGCCACGGCCGTGACCAGCAGCTTGACCTTGCCGTGCAGCTCGGGGCGCCGTTGCAGCAGCCGTTCGTAGGCCATCAACATTTCCCGGGTGCCCTTGGCGTAGTCGACACGGCCGATCGAGACGATGATCTTTTCCTGCGGGATGTCACGCCGGATTTGCGCGACCTGCGCCAGCTTGTCGTCCTGCTGCACCGTCTTGCGGATCAGCTCGGCGTGGGTGCCGATGGGGAAGGCGTCGATCCGGATCTGCCGGTCGCCGCACCGGATCGACACCGGCGTCGCCGGTTCGGACAGCGCCGTGCCAGTGGCACGCAATTCATCGGATACCTCGCGCTCGACCACCTCCTCCACCGGGCGCAGCGACTGCACGGTGGCGACGAAATTGCGCGCGTAGCGCGGAATGTGGAAGCCCACCAGATCGCAAGCCAGCAGGCTGTCGATGATCTCGTCGCGCCACGGCAGGATGTTGAAGACATCCGCGGGCGGAAACGGCGTGTGATGGAAGAAGGCGATGCGCACGTCGGGACGCATCTCGCGCACGAACGTCGGCACCAGCCACAGATTGTAGTCGTGCACCCAGACCACGGCGCCGGGCGCGGCTTCCTCGCAGGCCGCTTCGGCAAACAGGCGGTTGACTTCGCGGAAGGTGGCCCAGTCGCAATTTTCGGTGGAGTACAACGAGGGGAAACTGTTGAGAATCGGCCACAGCGCCTCCTTCGAGGTGACATGGTAGAACTGGCTGATCTGTTCGCTGGTCAGCGGCAGGCGCACCACTTCGTAGCTGCCATAACCGTCTTCCACGGTGATGCGGCGTTCGAATTTCGGCGGCTTGCCGGCCGGCGCCTTTTTCCAGGCGATCCAGCTCGCACGCTCGGTCTGTCCGATGAAGCCCTTGAGCGCGGGCACGATGCCGTTGGGGCTGGCGTTTTCCCGGAGTACGGTCTTGCCGCCGACGACATGCTCTTCATAGGGTTGCCTGTGATAGACGATGACCAGTGATGAAGCCATGTGAATCCTCCGTTCGGTGAAAGCGTTGTAGCGCATCGAGCACGCCGGCCGCGCCCGGATGCGGACTGCGGTACACGTTGCCATGCTGCTGGATGGCCGCATCGAGCGCGGCCTCGCGGTTGCCCACGGCCACGCCGGCAAGCCCGGTGTCGAACATGGACAGGTCGTTGAGCGTGTCGCCGGCCACCAGGGTGCGGTGCACAGGCAGGTTCAGCACCTGCAGGGTGCGCAGCAGGGTGGGCCCTTTCTGCACGCCGCGCGGCAGCACGTCGAAATACAAGTTGTCCGAGATCAGGACATCGAAGCCCAGCCGCTGCACGTCGTGCCGGGCGGCCGTCGCATGGGCGTGATCCTTGAAGTAGTAGGAGCGGCGACGCCCCCCGACGATCGGCTGCTCGCTCAACCCCGGGTGATGTTGCATGGTCGCGCCGATGCGCGCGTGCGCATCGGCCGGCCAGTTGGCGTCCAGCCACTGCTCCAGGTGTGGCAGCGGCTCGTACGCGGGTCCGCAGGCGACGCTGGTGCCCACATCACCAACCATGTGATCGGGCTGTACCGGCAGTTCGTCGGCCAGCCCGCGCATGAAGTCGATGCCGCGCCCGCTGACGAAAATCAGCACGATCTCGTCGCGCCGTTGTGCAATCCAGTCATACAGCGTGGTGCGCTGTGCGGCGCTGCCGCCGAGAAAAGTGCCGTCAAGGTCGGTCGCCAGGACGGTCCGCGGCGCACCGCTGCCCACCTTACGCATAGCTGAGGCTCCAGGGCTGCATGACAGGCCGCGTCGTTTCGCTGCCGCGTCCGATCCCTGGCTTGAGGCTGCGTGGGCGAGGCATGCGTGCTACAGGTGCCACCGCGCTTCGCGCGTTGTCGTGCAATAGACGCTGCAAGGCCTGTTCGACCGGAACGCGCTGCTGCAACACGTCGCGCACGGCGGCCGCCACGTTCAGACGCAGGCCGAATTCGCGTTCAAGGACCTGCACCGACATCACGCTGACGGCGCCTTCGGCCAGTTCGCCAGCGGCGTCGAAGGCTGAGCCCCCCGGCCGCCCAAGCTGCATTCCCAGGCGCGTGTTGCGCGATTGTTCGGAAGCGGCGGTTAGAAACAGGTCACCCACGCCGCTGCATCCCAGCAGGGTTTCAATGCGGCCACCCATGGCCTGGGTGAGGCGGCGCATGTCGTCGAGCCCTCGGGTGATGATCCCGGCACGCGCGTTCTCGCCCATGCCCTGCGCCGTCGCCATGCCACAGGCGATGGCAATCATGTTCTTCAGGGCGCCGCCCACCTGCGCCCCGATGACGTCCGAAGTCAGTTCCAGCGTAACGCCGGCCCGTGCAAGCTGCTGCATCAGGCTGCCCGCGACACGCTGTGCATCGCGGTATTGCGCATGGTTACGCGTCAGTGCCGGCATGGCCAGGGTCAACAAGGTAGATTTGCCGCTCGCCACCTCGTCGGCAAAACTCGGTCCGCCAATCGATCCGGTCAGCATGACCTTGCCCAGTTCCTCGTCCAACACGCGGGCCATCAGCGCTCCACTCCCTTGCTCGATACCCTTGCTGGCGGTCAGCACCACCGTGCCGGGCGCCATCAGCCGTGCGGCTTTGCGCGCTGTATCCCGCGTCGCGGCCGACGGCACGGCCAGGATGACCAGTTGCGCGCCATGCAGGGCATGCGCCAGATCGTGGGTTGCCCCCAGCCCGGACGGCAGATCGATCTCCGGCAAACAGTGTGGATGATGGTTCCGGTTGTGAATCGCCTCGGCGATTTCCGGGCGCCTCGCCCACAGCCAGGTGGGGATGCCGCCGCGCTGCAAGGCACTGGCCAGGGCTGTGCCCCAGGCGCCGGCGCCCAGTACGGCCGCGCAAGTCAGGGGCGGATGCCGGGGGGGCTCCGAGGCAGGTGGGATGGGGTCGAAACCTTGGAACATGTCAGGCATGAAGTCTCCAAAATCGGGGCGGCGGTGAGGCACGCTCGTTGGAAGAAAGGCCAACGTAGTGTTGGCACGCTCGGTGAACTGCACAAATTTGCGCAGCCCGGACGTCCGGGTATCGGCGGAGATACCGCGCACGTGGGGCGATGTCTCCTCCATGAAGACATCTACGCCGGGAATGGCGGAGGAAATCAGAGTCGCAGGAAACGACCGAGCTATTTTTGTTTATTAATCAGCGGTTTTGCCGGGGAAGCCGCCAAAACACGCGTGCAATATCGTTTTGCACAAAATCATTTTAATGCAAATCCCTCGCCAAGTAAATCCCGGTGCCAGGCTATCCCCGGAGATCGGCGGCGTGTAACTGCGGGGAACAGGAACCGCGCCCGCCGCCCGACGATCGATCCCGGCGTCACCCTGCTCGCGCCCTGCTGAATGCCTGGCTGACTGGGCGAAAGGGCATCGACATGACGCACGCGCTGCGGTCGACCGGGGTTCCGCCGGCCGGATTGCGGGTCTATGGCCTGCTTCGATTGCAGGCTGATCGGAAGCGCGGCCGGAACGAAGGACCTACTTCGTCAACGCCATGAACAGCTGCGGAAGCCGTTCCGGCAGCCGCTCGATGTGATCGATCACGGTGAACTGGCGACCGAAAATATCGCCGACGTATTCGTCGGCCTTGGGATCGAGGCTGATGCAATAGGTGAAAATGCCCTGCTGATCGAGCTCCTTGGCAGCCTGTCGCGCATCCTCGACCAGCAGGCGCTCGTCATGGGTATCCACGTCGGACGGCCTGCCGTCGGTCAGGACGAGCATGAGTTTCTTGTCTGCCGGCCGCGCGGCCAGGTAATGCGCAGCGTGGCGCATCGCTGCGCCCATGCGGGTGGAATAGCCCGCCTCCATCGCAGCCAGGCGCGCTTTCACGTCGTCGTCGAAGTGTTCGCCGTAGCCCTTGATGTGCAGGTAGCGCACGTCATGGCGGGTGTTGGAGTGGAAACCGGCAATGGCGAAGGGATCGCCCAGCTTTTCGATCGCCCAGGCCAGCAATGAGACGGCTTCCTGTGAGAGTTCGAGAATCGTCTGGTCGGAGCCTGCCGCCTTGTCGTTGAGCGATTCCGACAGGTCGAGCAGTAGCATCACAGCGATGTCGCGGCCATCGGTACGGTGGCTCATGTTGATACGCGGGTCGGGGGTGGCACCGCCCTTGAAGTCGATCAGCGAGCGGATGGCGACGTCGAGATCGAGCTCGCTACCTTCCTCCTGGTATCGGATGCGCACCTTGTCCTGCGGTTTCAGCAAGTCGAGCATCTTCTTCAGCCGCTTGGCGAGCGCGCCATGCTTGGCAAGCAGGCGGTCGATGTCGGCTGCGTTGCCGCTGGGATGCAACGCCTCGTAGACGCTCGCCCAGTCGGGGCGGTAGGTCTGGCTGCTGTAATCCCACTCGGGATAATGGCGAGGCGGCAGGCCGCGGATTTCCTCGCCCGGCTCGATCTTGCGCTGCGCATCGAAAGCCTCTTCCTCGTCGCCCGCCTCGATGAATTTCCACAGCTGGCGGTTGTCGTCGCGGTAGTCGACCACGGTGTCGTCGAAGTGCACGCGGGCGAACTGGTCGCTCTGGCGGCGCGTTTTGGCGACGTAGGACAGCGCCAGCGCGGCGATCTCCCTGGTACTTGAAGCGCCCTCGGACATCGCCGCGTGAAAGCGCGCGACGGTGTCGTTGAGGTCGGCGTCGGCATAGCCGTGATCGGGATCGAGCAGCGCCCGCGACAGCATCGCCATGCGATGGCGCAGGCAGGAGGTGGTTTCCGGGTCGCAGGCGTTTTCCACCGGCTTGGGATGGAGCGCGAGGAACAGGCGGCGCAGACCGGGGTATTCGCGGATCAGCAGCGTCTCGATGCGGCAGTCCTCGAAGAATTCCACCGCCATGCGCTGGAACGGACTCCAGTTGTCGGCGATCTGCGCCTCCGACCAGCGACGGTGTCCGACGATGTGAGCGAGCGCGGCGCGGTACCGGTCGAGGCCGGAAATGTCGCCCGCGTCGTCGTACACGTCCGGCAGGCGGATGCCGAGCTTGTCGTAATACGGCACCGGCTTCCGGATTTCGTCGAACGCGGTGGAGTACGGCACCAGCTGGTCGCTGTCCTGCCACAGGCCGCGCAGGTACAGGTCCAGCTTACGCTCGACGTCCACCAATAACGTTCCGTGACGCTCGCGCTGCAGCACGGCACGTGCGTCGGCCGATTGCAGGCTGAAGTAATCCTTTTGCCGCTCGGGGTGGCTGCGGTAGTTGCGGATGCCGTACTCGACCCAGTTCCTGAGGCCGGAGAGCGTCAGTTGGCCGAGCAGGGCCGGCGCCTGGGCAAAGAACTCCGGCAGGCCCGGGCTGGGAAAGGTGGTGTGATGGCCATGAATGGAGCCGGTGGTGCGCGCCTTCAGGTCCAGGGTGATGTCGAGGTAATGCTGCAACAGTTCCTGCGACTGCAGCCGGCGCGCCACCGGCGCGAGCGTCTGCAGGAAGGGCGTGATGGCCTTGCCGTTGGGCGACTTCTGCAGACGCTGGATCAGCGCCATGACCGAGGGCAGTGCGGATTCGCCGACCGCCTTGGCGGTGGACGGCCACTCTTCCATGAATGCCAGCATCGGCTCGACGCCGCGCCCCAGCTTGCCGATGACGCGGGCGGCCTCGAGGTAGGCATCGATGCCTTCGCGCGTGAGCACCGCCAGCGCCTCGGCCATGACATCCTCGAACACCTCCTCGACCTGCGGGAAGCGGGTGTCGAGCTGCTTCCAGTAAGCAGCCATCAGCGGGTGCTGGTATTCGGTCGTGGGGCTCACGTTCGCGACTTAAGCAAACGTCGCGTCGATCGCATGGTCGAGCGTTTCGCGGATGTCGGCGTCGTCGGTGATCGGACGCACCAGCGCCATGCGGCAGGCATCCGTCGGCGCCACGCCGTCCTTGATCAGCGTCGCTGCGTACACCAGCAGGCGCGTCGAGATGCCTTCGTCGAGCCCGTGTCCCTTGAGACTGCGGGCGACGCCGCCGATTTTCACCAGCTTGGCGGCGACGGCTGCGTCCATGCCGGTTTCCTTCGCCACGATCTGCGCTTCCAGCGCGGCATCGGGGTAGTCGAAGTCGAAGGCGGTGAAGCGCTGCTTGGTCGACTGCTTGAGATCCTTCATCAGCGTCTGGTAGCCGGGGTTGTAGGAGATCACCAGCTGGAAGTCGGGATGCGCGTGAATCAGCTCGCCCTTCTTGTCGAGCGGCAGGGTGCGGCGATGGTCGGTGAGCGGATGGATCACCACGGTCGTGTCCTGGCGCGCTTCCACAATCTCGTCCAGGTAGCAGATCGCGCCGATGCGCGCGGCGGTGGTGAGCGGGCCGTCGAGCCAGCGGGTGCCGTTGGCTTCCAGCAGATAGCGCCCGACCAGATCGCTGGCGGTCATGTCCTCGTTGCAGGCGACGGTGATCAGCGGCTTGCCGAGCTTCCACGCCATGTATTCGACGAAGCGCGATTTCCCGCAGCCGGTCGGGCCTTTCACCATCACCGGCAGCCGGTTGCGGTAGGCGGCCTCGTACAGCGCGACTTCGTTCTTCTGCTGCTGGTAGAAGGGTTCCTGTTCAACCTTGTACTGGTCTTTGTTCGTCATTTTCATTCCTCGTTGCGGAAGAAAAAAACGCCCCCGGGAAGCCGGGGGCGTGTAGCACGGGACGGTTCTCGGCGGCTAGGAGATCACTTCAAACCGGCCCCGCGTGAGGATGAGCTTCCATCCCCGCTTGCTTATTTGTGCACGCCCAGCTTTTCACGCCAGCCCGGGAACAGCTTGTCGGCGTCGCCCGGGAAGGACTCGAACGCACGGGCAAATTCCTTGTGCTCCTTGGCGAACTCGATCGGGTCGGCGCCCGACTTCCAGCACTCGTACGACTGGCGCAGGGAGATCGCACCGGCCGCCGGGCTGTCGATGTGGCCGTAGGAGCCGCCACCGGAGGTGTTGATGACGTTGCCGTGACCCAGGTTCTCAAAGAAGCCGGGCAGGCGCAGTGCGTTCATGCCGCCGGAGATGATCGGGGTGGTGGGCTTCATGCCGTACCACTTCTGGAAGTAGACCGGGCCCTGGCACTCGTCGCGCTCGATCATGTAGGCGATGCCCTTGTCGGTGGCGTCGCCTTCCATCTTGCCGTAGCCCATGGTGCCCACGTGGATGCCCGAAGCCCCCTGCAGACGCGAGATCTTGGCCAGCACGAACGCGGTGTAGCCACGCTTGGCGGACGGCGAGGTGATCATGCCGTGGCCGGCACGGTGGTAGTGCAGGTACTGGCTGGGGTACTGCCGACGGGCGGTGGTGATCATGCCGGGGCCGCCGACAAAACCGTCGACCAGGAAAGCCAGCTTGTCGGCGTCAGGACCGAAGGTCTCCAGGCCGAAATCGGCACGCGCCATCATTTCATAGTGGTCGTCGGCGGTGATGTTCAGCGAGAACAGCTTGGCCTGGCCGGTTTCGTCCTGCGCACGCTTCATCGAGTCATACACCAGCGGCAGCACTTTCTTCAGCGGGCAGAACACCTGGTTGCCTTGCGGCTCGTCGTTCTTGATGAAGTCGCCTCCCAGCCAGAACTGGTAGGCCGCAGCCGCGAACGGTTCGGGGCGCAGACCCAGCTTAGGCTTGATGATGGTACCGGCGATGTAGCCGCCGTCCTTGATCGGACGACCGAGGATGCGCCACATGTCGGAGATGTCCTTGGCGGGGCCGTCGAACATCTGGATGGCGCGTTCGGGCACGTAGAAGTCATGAATCTTGGCGTGCTCGATGTCGCCCATGCCCTGGTTGTTGCCGATCACCAGCGTCAGGAAGGAGACGATCATGAAGCGGCCATCGGTGATGTTGCGGTCGAACAACTCGATCGGATAGGCGATCCGCATATCTTCAGTCGCTTCGTCGATAAAGTAGACCAGCGCGTCGACGCCCTTGGTGAAGTCGTCGGTGGTCGACACTTCGACGTTGGTACCGGTCGAGGACTCGGCAGCGAAGTGGGCAGCCGCTTCCAGATAGCCGTGGCCGGCCTTGGGCTTCATCTTGTAGGCGACGAGGATGTGCTTTCCACCCTTGATCAGGTCTTCCTCTTTCAGGCTGAGGTCGGCGTAACGTGCGGATTGATCCATTGCTTGGCTCCTGCGGTAGATAAACAAGGTTCCAGAAGCCAATGCCCCTGAAATCGACAGGGGTGGACTATACGCAGCTGCTTATATAATTAAAATTCAATAGTTCTGATAAAAACTATATCTTTAGACTTATACATATATGCGCCGCCTGACACTACGCCAATTCAGGGTGTTTGAAGCAGTCGCCCGTCATCTGTCGTTCTCGCGGGCGGCCGAGGAGCTGCATCTGTCGCAACCCGCCGTCTCCATGCAGGTGAAGGGTATCGAGGCCATCCTAGGGGCCCCGCTCACCGAACAACTGGGAAAAAAGATTTTCCTCACCGACGCCGGCCTTGAGGTGCTGCACGCCAGCCAGGCGATCACCGCCCGCCTCGATGACCTGCAGCACAATCTTGCGCAGCTGCGGAGCGTCGACACGGGTCGTCTCAACATGGCCGCGACCTCGACGGTGAACGCCGTCGCCACCGATATCCTCGCCCGCTTCCGCGGTCGCCATCCCGGGGTGGGGATCCATCTGGACGTCTCCAACCGGGCGGCCGTGCTGGACCAGCTCGTCGGCAACCGCATCGATCTTGCCATCATGGGACAGGTACCGGACGGGCTCGGCCTGGAAGCCACCCGCTTCATGGACAACCCGCTGGTCGTCATCGCCTCGCCCGACCACCCGCTGGTCGGCAAAAAGAAAATTTCCGTACGCGACCTGGCATCCGAATCCTTCCTGGTGCGCGAAGCGGGTTCCGGCACCCGTGGCGCGATGGAGCGCTTCTTCGCCGCCCGTGGACTGGAAATCCGAAGCAGCATGGAAATGAGCAGCAACGAGGCCATCAAGCAGGCGGTGCAGGCCGGCCTCGGCCTGGGCATCCTGTCACTGCAGACGCTGGAGATGGAACTGGCGCTCAAACGGCTGGCGGTGCTCGCGGTCGAGGGCTTTCCCATCATGCGCCACTGGTACGTCGTTCATCGCACCGACAAGCGGCTGTCGCCGGCGGCGCAGGCATTCAAGAGCTTTGTGCTGGGATCAGCGATTTCGCCGGCCTGAGCAACACTCCGCTAGAATCGCCCCGTCGGGGTACCAGCCCCCGGCGTCAGGATGCTTGCATCCACAAGACGGTGTCCCGTCCAAGACTGGTTTTCTATCCTTTGACCTGGAGCCGATCGCTTGGACACCGCACACCCCACCCAACCCGCGCCCGTCCCCCTGGGCACATCCTTCAAATACTGGCTCAAGCTCGGTTTCATCAGCTTCGGCGGACCCGCCGGGCAGATCGCGATGATGCATCACGAACTCGTGGACAAGCGCCGCTGGATTTCCGAGCAGCGCTACCTGCACGCCCTCAACTACTGCATGCTGCTGCCCGGACCCGAGGCGACCCAACTGGCGATCTACATCAGCTGGCTGATGCACGGCATCCGCGGCGGCGTGATCGCGGGCGTGCTGTTCTTTCTGCCGTCCTTTCTGCTGCTGTCGGGTCTCGCCGGCCTGTATCTCGCCTACGGCACACTACCGCTGGTGCAAGGGGTGTTCTACGGCATCCGGCCCGCGGTGGTGGCGATCGTACTCTTCGCCGCATGGCGCATCGGCAGCCGCGCCCTGAGGAACGCGGTACTGTGGGGCATGGCGGCACTGGCTTTCGTCGGCATTTTCGTTTTCAACGTCGCATTCCCGTGGATCGTGCTGGTCGCCGGCCTGCTCGGCGCCTTGGGCGGCAAACTCGCGCCACACAAGTTCAGGACAGGCGGCGGCCACGGCACCCGCCACGCGCAGGCCGGCCCGGCGGTCATCGACGACGACACTCCCCCGCCGGCGCACGCGCGCTTCAGCTGGCGCAGGTTCGCGCTCACGCTCGCCGCCTTCGTGCTGATCTGGCTGGGCGCGATGGGCATGCTCCTGGGCATGCCGGCTCTCCAGGCCATGGGGGCGCTCTTCACCAAGGCGGCCTTCCTCACCATCGGCGGCGCCTATGCTGTGCTGCCCTACGTCTACCAGGGCGGGGTCGAGCATTTCCAATGGCTCACGGGCCCGCAGATGATGGACGGTCTGGCGCTGGGCGAGACCACGCCCGGCCCGCTGATCATGATCGTCACCTGGATCGGTTATCTCGGCGGCGTTTCAGGACAAGTCGTCGGCAACCCGGTCGCGGCCGGACTGGCAGGGGCGGCGGTCGCGACTTTCTTCACTTTCCTGCCATCCTTCCTGTTCATCCTGGTGGGCGGCCCGCTGGTCGAAGCCACCCGTGGCGAGCTGGCCTTCACTGCACCGCTCACCGGCATCACCGCAGCCGTAGTGGGCGTAATCCTCAACCTCGCGGTATTCTTCGCCTGGCACGCCTTCTGGCCGCACGCCACGGCAGACGCGCCATTCGCAGGCGGCTTCGACGGACTCTCCATCATCGTCGCGCTCGCCACGTTCATCGCGCTGTGGCGATACAAGGCCGACGTCATGTCGGTGATCGGCGTGTGCGCCCTGCTCGGGCTGGCTTATTCGTTTTTCATGTGAGGATCGTATGGAACCCGTTGCTCAACCCCTCAAACGCTGCGGATGCGGCAGCCCGACCGACAAATGCCCGGACCTGCCGCGCACCATCCAGCCTGTCGAGGTAAATCCCGATACTACTTTGGTGTTCGACGTGCGGCGCGAGGCCGATTATGCCGCGTCAAACGAGACCATCCCGGGTGCGCTGTGGAAAAACCCGGACAAGATCGACGCCTGGATCGGCGCCCTGCCGCTCACGCAGGACGTGGTGATCTACTGTGTACGCGGCGGCGAGGTATCGAACAGTGTTGTCGACCGGCTGCAGGCTGCGGGCGTCAAGGCGCGCTTCATCGAGGGTGGCCTCGAGGCATACAAGCTGGCCGGTGGGAAGATCGCACGCAAATAATCTCCTGTCCGGGGTGAGTAGTTGACTAATTTGCTCGGTTATTCTATTGTGCGTCATCGCAATTAATTATTTACTGCAAGGACTGCATCATGGAACGCGAAATCAACGGCAAGATGGTCGAAACCGATCCCGAAGGCTATCTGGTCAACCTGGAAGACTGGTCCGAGGAACTGGCGGTCGAACTGGCCAAGGAAGACAAGCTCGAGTTGGGTGAAAACCACTGGAAGATCATCCACTACATGCGCGACTTCTTCGCGCAGAACGGCACCGCGCCCAACCTGCGCTTCCTGCAGAAGGGTCTGAAGGAAGAATTCGGCCCGGAATGGGGCGAGAAGAAATTCCTGTTCGATCTGTTCCCGTTCGGCCCCGCCAAGCAGGCTGGCCGCTACGCCGGCACCCCGAAACCGACCGGCTGCGTGTAAGTATTTAAGCCCGCCATGTTTCGTCGAAAGCCCTGCTCTGCGGGGCTTTTACATGGAGAAGGCGCCACGTTGTCTCGCCGGGCGACGCCAGCCCCAGCATTGCGTTTCTATCCACGAATCAACCCATCCCGAAATCGTCCGATTCGGCCAGTTTTCGCAGCAGGTCAGTCAGCACACTAATTTCTTTTGCATCCAGCAGGCCGTGCACCCAAGCGCCGGAGCGTGCCGCCAATTCGGCCATCACCTTCTCCACCAACCGTTTTCCGGATTGCGTGAGCCTGACAGGTTTGATGCGCTGGTCGGCCTGTTGTTGCGTCCGGGCCACCAGGTTTCTCGATTCGAGTTGCCGCATGACCTTGGTCAATCCACCGGACGTGATCATGACCGAATCCTGGAGTTGCGATGGCGTCAGCTCACGGGGAGGCGGCGCATTGCGCAATGTCGCCAGAACGTCGAATTCCGCAGGCGTCAAATCATGCCTGGCCCATAGTGCGCGAGCCTGGGCAAACGCCAACCCTTGGGCACGATGCAGATGCAGCATCAAGGGCACCGTATCCGGAGCATGGCTTTCCGTCCATTCGTGGCGCCGCCTTGTCTTGGGTGGAGTCATCTCCTGGCCTCTTCTGGAATTGTCCTGGGATCGCGTGCATTTTATCTTGCTGGAAAGATAATTCGGCCGTACCATTTCAGTCAAGCACGGCCGTCCATCGCGCTTCCATAACCGGCGGAATTTCGATATCCACGCAAATGAATACGTATCGCCCCCTACGCTTGCTGCCCATGCTCGCCAGTCTCGGGTTTGCAGGTTGCGCTGCTGTCGGTCCGGATTACGACCCGCCCATGCCTGATGTGCCGGCGAGTTGGAGCCGGCTCGACGCCTCGGCCCATCCTGCGATGCAGGCTACGACACCCGGGGATCTCAGCCTATGGTGGCAAGGCCTGAACGATTCGCTGCTGTCCGAACTGATGGTTGAGGCCCTACAGGCCAACCCCGATCTGCGCAGCGCCCAGGCAAAACTGCGCGAGGCGCGTGCCCGCCGCGTCGTCGCCTATAGCGGCCGCCTCCCCGATGTAAGCGTATCCGGCACAGCCAGCCGCACCCGATCGAGCAGGGCGGTCGCCAATGGCAGCACGAACAACCTGTTCAGCGCCGGTTTCGACGCGAGCTGGGAACTCGACGTCTTCGGTGGGGTGCGCCGCAACATCGAAGCCGCCCGGGCCGACCTTGAATCGACGCAGGCCAGCCTGGAAGGCACCCGCGTGTCACTGACGGCCGAAGTGGCGCTGAACTACGTTGAGGTGCGCGGGCTGCAAAGTCGTCTCGGCATCGCCCGCGACAATCTCGCCAGCCAGTCCGAGACGCTGCAGCTCACCGAATGGCGCGCGCAGGCCGGATTGGTCGGCAGCCAGGATGTCGAGCAGGCACGCAGCAATCGCGAGCAGACGCGGGCGCTGATTCCCAGTCTTGAAACCAGTCTGGCCGAAGCGGAACATCGCCTCGACCTGCTGCTGGGCCACGCGCCGGGCACCCTGCATGGCCGCCTCGCTGCACCCGCCAGCCTGCCCGCCGTGCCCGCGCAGATCGCCGTCGGCATCCCGGCTGACATCCTGCGTCAGCGCCCCGACGTGCGCGCCGCCGAGCGTACGCTGGCAGCGGAAACCGCGCGCGTAGGCGTAGCCGAGGCGGCTCGCTATCCGTCCTTCAATCTCTCCGGCTCGATCGGCCTCGAAGCGCTGACGCTGGGGGCACTCGATAACGGTGGCGCCACCACCTCTTCCCTCCTCGCAGGGATCACCGCACCCGTCTTCAATGCCGGGCGTCTGCGCGCCCAAGTCGAACTCCAGGACGCGGTGCGCGAGCAGGCACAGATCGCCTATGAGCAAATCGTGCGATCGGCACTGCAGGATGTCGAAAATGCACTGGTCGCGCTGGCCCGCAGCCACGAACGCGAACAAGCCTTGACAGCGGCCGCCGAGGCCGCGCGCAATGCCGCGTTGTTGGCGCGGAATCAATATAGCGCCGGCCTGATCGACTTCCAGTCGGTACTCGACACCGAACGCAACGTGTTGTCGGTCGAAGACAGTCTCGCCAGTACCCGTACCGACGGCATGTCTGCGCTGATCCGTTTGTACAAGGCGCTGGGCGGCGGCTGGCCGTCACAAACCGAAGCCGGACCCACCGGCAAGCATCCCACATGAACATACCCGTCATGCCACCCAAAAGCCCGGACAAGACCTTGAAAACCCTACTGGGGAGCGAGTCCACCCGTCTGCTTTCCCGACGCTGGCGATGGATCGCGGGCGCTGTTCTGGTGCTGATCGCAGCGATCATTTTCATTGCATTCAGATCGGGCAAGCAGGCCACCGGACCGCAGTACGCAACGGAGGCTGCCGCGTTCGGCTCGCTGGTGGTCAAAGTGTCGGCCACCGGCCAGCTTGAACCGACCAATCAGGTGGATGTCGGCAGCGAGCTCTCCGGAACCGTAGCCCAAGTATTCGTCGACGACGACGACCGGGTAACCAAAGGCCAGGTATTGGCGCAACTCGATCTATCGAAATTCGAGGATACGGTTGCCAAGTCGCGGGCGGCCGTCGCAGTTGCCGAGGCAAGCCTGCAGCAGGCCTCGGCGACGCAGGCGGAAACACGGGCCAAGCTCGACCGCTATCGCGAAGTGGCTCGCTTATCCGGCGGCAAGGTCCCCTCGAAGACCGAGATGGAAACGGCGACCGCCGAGCTCGCTCGCGCCGAGGCCAATACCGCAAGCGCCCGGGCGAACATCGTCGAGGCCCGGGCGGCGTTGCATACCGAAGAGACCAATCTCGGCAAGGCCCGCATACGCTCGCCGATCAACGGCGTGGTGCTCAAGCGCGCCGTCGATCCGGGCCAGACGGTCGCGGCATCGCTACAAGCAGTGACCCTGTTTACGCTGGCAGAGGATCTCACCAAGATGGAGCTCAAGGTCGACGTGGACGAAGCGGACGTCAGCCAGGTGAAAGCCGGACTCAAGGCGAGCTTTACCGTCGATGCTTGGCCAGGCAGGCAATTCGAGGCGGTGATCACGCGCGTCGGCTTCAATGCCACCGACAGCGACGGCGTGATCTCCTACCCGGCCGTGCTCCAGGTGACAAATGACGATCTCAGCCTGCGTCCGGGCATGACAGGCACGGCCGAGATCACCACCCTCACCCGGGAAAGCGCGTTGCTCGTGCCAAACGCCGCGTTGCGCTTCACGCCCGCGACCACGGTTGCGGTACAGAAGAAATCGGGCGGCAGCATGGTGAGCGCACTGATGCCGCGACCACCGAGCCAGGCACCGAAGGTTCAGGCAGTCAACAATGGCACGCCTCGCGTGTGGGTGCTGCGCGACGGCCAGCCTGTCGCCGTCGAGGTGAAAACCGGTGCCACCAACGGTCGGATGACGGAAATCATCGGCGGATCGCTCAAGGCCGGCATGCCGGTCATCACCGAGACGCTGGGCAACACGCCATGAGCGACACGGCCCTCATCAGGCTGTCCGGCATCACCAAAATCTATGGCCGCGGCCAAGCCGCCTTCCAGGCGCTGAAAGGCATCGACCTCGCCATCGATGCCGGTGACTTTGTCGCCATCATGGGGCCCAGCGGTTCCGGGAAATCCACCGTGATGAACATTCTCGGCTGTCTCGACACACCCACCAGCGGCGCCTACGAATTCGAGGGCGTGCACGTGGAGCAGCTGACACGCAATCAACGTGCGCTGCTGCGGCGAAACTATCTCGGCTTCGTGTTCCAAGGGTTCAACCTGCTGTCGCGTACCACCGCCCTGGAAAATGTCGAACTTCCGCTGATCTATCGCGGCGCGGCAGCTGCCGCGCGCCATGCCGCGGCACGTGCCGCATTGGCGCAGGTCGGCCTGGAGGGTTGGGAGCACCATACGCCGGCCGAGCTCTCCGGTGGCCAACAGCAGCGCGTAGCCATTGCCCGTGCCATCGTCACCCAACCCACCGTGCTGTTGGCCGACGAGCCCACCGGCAATCTCGATACCCATACCAGCCAGGAGATCATGAGCTTGATCGGCAGCCTCAACCGGGACCATGGCATTACGGTGTTGATGGTCACCCACGAGCCCGACATGGCCGAGTATGCCAAACGTATCATCCACTTCATCGATGGCAGCGTGGACAGCGACCGCCGTCATGAGGACGCGGCCTGATGCTGTGGAATACCCTGCTTCTCGCATTGCGCGCCATCAGGCGCAACCTGATGCGCTCATTCCTGACCATTCTTGGCATCGTGATCGGCGTCGCGGCCGTCATCACCATGGTCACGCTCGGCAACGGCGCGACCCGGTCCGTATCCGACCAGATTTCCAGCATGGGCAGCAACCTGCTGATCGTGATTCCGGGCCAACGCTTCGGTCCTGGCTCCGAGGGCGCACCCAAATTCAAGAACGCCGATGTCGAAGCCATTCGCAACCAGATCTCCGCCATCGAACGGGTCGCGCCCGTCGTAAGCAAGACGGCGACCGCCGTCTATCAGGCCAACAATTGGTCTACCGTGGTCACAGGCAGCAACGACGATTATTTCCAAGCCGGCAACTGGGAACTGGCTGACGGCCGCACCTTTTCCGAGTCCGAGGAACGAGCGGGCAAGGCGGTGTGTGTGATCGGCGAAACGGTGCGCGACAAGTTGTTCGGCCGGCAGAATCCAGTGGGCGGCGAGATCCGCATCAAGCAATTCGCCTGCGAAGTCATCGGCCTGCTCAAGCCCAAAGGCCAGTCAGCCATGGGCTCGGACCAGGACGACACCGTGGTGATGCCGCTGCGTACCGTTCAGCGTCGCCTGAGCGGCAGCCAGGACGTCAACCGGCTCACCGTTTCGGTGAAGGCGCAAACCTCCATCGACGCGGTGAAGAAACAACTCACCCTGCTCATGCGCGAGCGGCGCAAGATCGGCGAGAATGAGGACAATGATTTCCAGGTGATGGATACCCGGCAAATCGCCGAAACCCTCACCAGCACCACCAGAATCCTGACCATGCTGCTCGGCGCCGTGGCCGCGGTGAGCCTGCTGGTAGGCGGCATCGGCATCATGAACATCATGCTGGTATCGGTCACCGAGCGTACTCGCGAAATCGGCATCCGCCTTGCCATTGGCGCATTGGAGCGGGAGGTGCTGCTCCAATTCCTGATCGAGGCGGTGGTCCTGTCGAGCCTGGGCGGGCTGATCGGCATCGCGCTGGCGACGGGCGCCTCCATCGGGCTCGCCGGCATGATGGGCGTGACTTATCTATTCGACCCGACCATCAACCTGTTGTCTTTTCTGTTCTCGGCGGCGATCGGCGTAGTCTTCGGCTATTTCCCGGCTCGCAGGGCTGCCGGGCTCAATCCGATCGACGCCCTGCGGCACGAATGAACGGCTCAGGAATGGTTGCGGAACATGAAGTACACCGCCCCCACCATGCACAGCGCCGCCCACAGGAAATCCCATTTCAGTTCCACTTTCATGTACAGCACGGCAAACGGCATGAATACCGCCAGTGCGATCACCTCCTGCATGATCTTCAGCTGCGGCAGGCTCATCACGGTGTAGCCGATACGGTTGGCCGGCACCTGCAGCAGATATTCGAACAGGGCGATGCCCCAGCTGGCGAACGCCGCGATCATCCAGGGCTTGTTGTTCATGTCCTTCAAGTGCGCATACCAGGCGAAGGTCATGAAGACATTGGAACAGGTGAGCAGGACCAAGGTTTGCAGGGAGGCGGGCATGATCGGCATCCGAAATCGCACGGCGCCATTGTAGGGAATCCGCAGGCCGTCAGGCTGTTAAAATGCGGCCTTTCGCATTGCAAGGGTCAGCATGATGAACGCACCTCAGGTGGGGGTGGTGATGGGGTCTTCCAGCGACTGGGAAGTCATGAAGCACGCGGCGATGCTGCTGAAGCAATTGGGCATCCACTTCGAAGCCAAGGTGGTATCCGCGCACCGCACGCCGGATCTGCTGTTCGAGTATGCCGCCAGCGCCGAGGCGCGCGGACTCAAGGCGATCATCGCCGGAGCGGGTGGGGCGGCCCATCTGCCCGGCATGATCGCGTCCAAGACCCTCGTGCCGGTGCTGGGTGTGCCGGTGCCCTCGAAATACCTCAAGGGGATGGATTCGCTGCTGTCCATCGTGCAGATGCCGAAAGGCATTCCGGTCGCCACCTTCGCCATCGGCGAAGCGGGCGCAGCCAACGCGGCGCTATTTGCCGCCTCGCTGATCGCCCGCTACGACAACGGGCTGTCGCAACAACTGCACGATTTCCGAAAGGGTCAATCCGACTCGGTAATGGCGATGGGCCTGCCCGATGTCGAGTAAGCCGCTGCCCATCCTGCCCGGCGCCACCCTGGGCATCCTCGGCGGTGGCCAGCTCGGCCGCATGTTCACCATCGCCGCGCGCACCATGGGCTACAAAGTCATGGTGCTCGACCCCGATTTCGCCAGCCCGGCCGGGCAGATGGCCGACGTCCACCTGCAGGCCGACTACATCGACCATGGCGCGTTGAAGCAGCTCGGTGCCGCCTGCGCTGCCGTCACCACCGAATTCGAGAACGTCCCCGCCGCGAGCCTGATCGAACTCGCCAATCACTGCCGGGTGTCGCCCGGCGCCGCGGCCGTCGCCATTGCCCAGGACCGCAGCCACGAGAAATCCTGGCTCGCGCAGAACGGCTTCGCCACCGCGCCATTCGCGCTGGTCTACAGCGAGGGCGACCTCGATGCCGGCATGGCCGACGTGGGGGGGCCGGCGCTGCTCAAGGTCGCGCGCTTCGGCTACGACGGCAAGGGCCAGGCGCGGGTCAGCACGATCGAGGAAGCGCGTGCCGCGTTCCGCGAATTCGACGGTCAGCCCTGCGTGCTGGAAGGCTTCGTCAAGCTGGAATGCGAAATCTCGGTGGTGCTGGCCCGCAGCGACGCCGGCGAATGCGCACTGTTCCCGGTGGCCGAAAACCGCCACGAGAACGGCATTCTCGACGTCTCCATCGTCCCCGCCCGCGTGCCGGAGAGTCTGGCGCAGCAAGCGCGCGAAATGGCGCGCAACGTGGCCAACAAGCTCGGCTACGTCGGCGTGATGGCGGTCGAGTTCTTCGTCGCCGACGGCCGCCTGATGGTCAACGAGATGGCGCCGCGCCCGCACAACTCCGGCCATTACACGCTCGACGCCTGTGCCACCGACCAGTTCGAGCAGCAGGTGCGCGCGCTATGCGGCCTGCCGCTGGGCGACACCCGGCTACTGTCGCCGGTGGCGATGGTCAACATCCTGGGCGACCGCTGGCAGAACGGCGGACCGCACTGGAACACGCTGTTGGCACACCCGAACATCAAGCTGCACCTGTACGGCAAGCAGACCGCACGGCCGGGCCGCAAGATGGGACATTTCAACGTGCTGGATGCCGATCCGGACGCCGCGCTGCGGTTGGCCGAACAGATGCGCCATGCGCTTTAGCGCATTCATAAAGGGCAGCCGCTTTAGCGCATTCATAAAGGGCAGCTGCTGTAGCACGCTCACCGGTCCCCGTCTTCGCCTGGCACTTGCGCTGCTGCTCGCCGGCGGCGCGGCCGCCGCGGAAGCGGCACCGCCGACCCTGCACATCGGCCCGCACGCCTTCCAGGTCGAAATCGCGGATACGCCGCGCGAGCGCGCACAGGGTCTGACGGGACGCTCCTACCTGCCTGCCGATAACGGCATGCTGTTCGTATTCGAGCGACCAGGACGCTATTGCTTCTGGATGCGCGACACGCCGCTGCCACTGTCGATCGCCTTCATCGACGCGACGGGCCGCATCGCCAGTCTCGCCGACATGCAACCGCGCACCGAGACACGGCACTGCCCGAGCGTCGACGTGCGCTATGCGCTGGAAGTGTGGCAGGGCGAATTCCAGAAGCGCGGGATCACGCCGCGCATGCGGGTGGACGGCCTGCCGAAGTGATTTTGCTAGGGTGCGATCGACCGCACCCGAAGCTCCATCCCGCGACCCGCGTCGTCGCTGCGGAGCACACGCACCGGCAGGTAGTGGCGGTCAATCGCCAGCCAGGCCTCGAAACGGCCGTCGTCATCGGCCACCCGCGCAATATGCAGCGTACGCAACGTACCCAGCGCAGTGTCCAGCCTGTCCTCGCCGCGCACTTCGTAGGTGTAGTCGCGCAGTTTCTTGCCGTTGAACACCTGATAAGTCAGCCGTTGTCCGTCCGGCGGCGGCGCCGTCAGTGCAAATTGGAAGAACAGACTCAAGACGTCCTGTACTTCGCCCTGATAGGCAAAGTGGCGCGGCTCGCCTTTCTCCGGCATCAGCGTGAGCTGGCCCTGCGTGGAATCGAAACGCGCACTGCTGTATTTGTCGCCGCGTTGATCCCAGAACTCCCTGGGCTGCAAACCCTGCGGCGTGATACGGCCGCGACTGGTCTGCACGAAGCGTCCCCGGTAGAACAGACCGGTCAGGCCGGTCGCCCCCACCACGCTGGTCAGCGTGTAGTGCGCCCCGTCGTTCACCCACACCAGGGTCTGCTCGCCCGATGCCAGCCCGTAGCGCACCTCGAACCGCAGGTCGATGCGCGGCGGCAAGGGGTTCAGAGGAACAGGGGGCGCAACTACGGGTGCGACAGGTGGCGGAGCCGGGGCCGTGGGTTGCGCAGTGAATGCTGGCGCGGTATCGGCAACGACGGAAGCGGCGGGCGCTTCAGGTGCGGCCGCCTCGGCAGGCGGTTCGGGTGGAGACGCTACGGGAAGTGGCGGCTGTGCAGCCGGCGGGAGAACTGCCGGTTTTTGCGCAGGCCGGGGGTGAGGAGAAGGCGAAACGGCTGCAGCGACCGGCGCAGGAGCTGGAACAAGCTCCACATCGATCGGCGCCAGCTCGGGAGGCGCAGACTCGTGTGGAAGTCGCCATTCCAGGCCGCCCAACAGGCCGCCATGCAACAACAGCGAGATGGCCAGCGCCCACCACCACAGGCGAACGCGGCGCCCCACCCGCTCAGCCTTTGACGCTGGCGCGTACCAGGCGCTGTTCGATCGTGACGCCGTCCTCGCTGACACGGACTTGCACCGGCAGATTGTTGCGTGCCGGCGCCACCCACACCGTGATGGCCTTGTCGTCGGGTTGCTGCGTGATGCGTTGATACTGCTGGGTCGCCATCGCGCCCAACGGCGTCTGGATGGCACCGCCATCGCTGCGCACATAATGATAGTCGTTGAGCTTGCGCCCGCTCGCCACCTGCAGGTTGAAATCGGTGGGCAGGCTGCGGGTGAACATGAACTGGTACAGCTGCGACAGCTGGTCCTGGGCGCCGTCCCGCAGTCCATCCACCCGCCGCGATTCACCTTTGTATTGAAAGACGATGCTGCGCTGCTTCCAGTCGAAGCGGGCAATCGCCAGCTTGGCGGGCGCATCGCTGCGGGCGTGCTGGAACTGCATTGGACGCAGGCCCTGGCGTGTCACCACGCCCGTGCTTTCTAGGTGTATATTGCCCGGCCACAGCATTTTCAGCGGTCCGCTCGCGCGCGTTTCGCTGCTCAGCACATAACGGGTGGGACCGTTGCGGGTGAAAGTATCGGTCACCTGGCCGAGCTTGATGCCGTTGCGGTAGAGGTCGTACACCACGTTCATCTGGGACGGGCCTGCCGCCTGGGCAGATCCCGCAACCAGCGCGGCGGCGAGCAGAATGATCTTGAGCATGGTCACGTTCCGGGTGATAACACAGACTGTGACGCCAAATCGTCCTTCAAGTTTATGTGGCCATGCACATTGATCAGCCGGCCTTCGGCAAACCAGCGGATGGCCTGGGGGAAGATGCGATGCTCCTGTGCCAGCACCCGCGCCGCGAGCGTGTCCGGCGTGTCGTCCGCGCGCACCGGCACGGCCGCCTGGATGACGATGGGGCCATGATCCAGGTCGGCAGTGACGAAATGCACCGTGCAGCCGTGGATTTTCACGCCTTCGGCGAGCGCGCGCTCGTGCGTCTTCAGTCCCGGGAACATGGGCAGCAGCGAGGGATGAATGTTCAGCAGGCGGCCTTCGAAACGCGCGATGAAGGCCGGGCTGAGGATGCGCATGTAGCCGGCCAGCACTACCAGGTCGGGGCGATGGCGCTCGATTTCATCGGCCAACAAGGCGTCGAAGGCCGCACGGTCCGGGTACTGCGTATGATCGAGCGCGACGGTGGGGATGCCTCGCGAACGGGCATACGCCAGACCTGCCGCCTGCGGCCGATTGCTGATGACGGCCGCGATGTCGATCGGTAGCTGCGCCTCGATCATTGCCTGAAAATTGCTGCCGCGCCCGGACAGCAGCACGACGACGCGGCAGGTCACAGATAAATGACCTGCTCGGCGCCATCCGGACGCGCGACGATTTCGCCGATCTGCCACACGGTTTCGCCGCTGGCCTGCAAATGCGCCATCGCGGCGGCGGCATCAGATGCGGCAACGACCACACACATGCCGATACCACAGTTGAAGGTGCGCAGCATTTCGGCCGGCTCGACGTTGCCGGCCTGCTGCAGCCAGTCGAACAGCGGGGGCCGCGTCCAACTTGACTGATCCAGCTTTGCCGCCATCCCCTCCGGCAGACAGCGCGGCAGGTTGCCGGTGATACCACCGCCGGTGATGTGGGCCATGCCCTTGACGTCGAGCTTCGCCATCAGCGCCAACAGCGGCTTGACGTAGATCCGGGTCGGCGCCATCACCGCATCGGCAAAAGGGCGGCCATGGAAGTCCGATTTCAACCCGATGTGGCTGATGTCGATCAGCTTGCGGATCAGCGAGTAGCCGTTGGAATGCGCGCCGCTGGACGCGAGTCCCAGGACGACGTCGCCCGGCGCGATGGACTGGCCGCCGATCACCTTCGATTTCTCGACCACGCCGACGGCGAAACCGGCAAGGTCGTATTCGCCTTCCGCGTACATGCCGGGCATCTCGGCGGTCTCGCCGCCGATCAGCGCGCAGCCGGCCTGCTCGCACCCCGTGGCAATGCCGGCGATCACGGCCTCGGCGGTGTCGAGCGTGAGCTTGCCGGTGGCGAAGTAGTCGAGGAAGAACAGCGGCTCGGCGCCCTGCACCAGGATGTCATTGACGCTCATCGCGACGAGGTCGATGCCGACGGAATCGTGGCGGTTGAGCTCGAACGCCAATTTGAGTTTGGTGCCGACGCCATCGGTGCCGGACACCAGCACCGGCTCCTGGTATTTCTTGGAAATCTCGATCAGCGCGCCAAAACCGCCGATGCCGGCCAGCACTTCGGGACGCATGGTGCGCTTGGCCAGCGGCTTGATGCGCTCGACCAGTGCATCGCCGGCGTCAATATCGACGCCGGCATCTTTGTAGGAAATGGAAGACACGCCCGGCTCCAGAATCAAAAAGTGCGCTATTTTACCGCCTATGCACACGATCCGACGCCCTGGCTTCCCCGGCAACACTCCCTGGCTTGCCTTCGCGGTACTGCTCGTCTCGGGCGGACTGGTCTATCTGTTGGGCCCCATCCTGACGCCGTTCCTTGCAGGCGCCTTGCTGGCCTACATCTTCGACCCCCTGGTCGACCGGCTGGAAACACGCGGACTGTCGCGCACGGCCGGTACGGTGGTCGTCATCGTGCTGGCAGGGCTAGCGGTGTTGGCCCTGCTGCTGGTGGCGCTGCCGCTGTTCCAGGGACAGTTCGCCGAATTGAGCCAGCGCGTGCCGGCGGCCCTCGACCTGCTGCGGACTCGCTTCCTGCCCTGGCTGCAACAGACTTTCGGCATCGGCATCGATTTCAACCTGGCTGCGCTGAAGACCTGGCTCACCGAGAAGGCCACCCAGAACGGCACTGCCTGGCTGCCCTCCCTGCAAACCGGCGCACTGGCCATCGTCGGTATGCTGGCCAATCTGTTGCTGATCCCGGTCGTGATGTTCTATCTCCTGCGGGACTGGGACGTGATGGTGGCGCGGATCGCGACCCTGGCGCCGCGTCGCTGGCTGGGAACCGTCACCCGCATTGCCCGCGACATGGACGCGGTCGTCGGCGAGTTCCTGCGCGGCCAGCTGGCGGTGATGGCGACCCTGTCGCTGTATTACGCCCTTGCGTTGTGGGCGGCCGGACTGGATTACGCATTGCCGATCGGCATCCTCACCGGCGTGCTGTCCTTCGTGCCTTTCCTCGGCTTCGGCCTCGGCGTGATCCTGGCCCTGCTGGTGGCCCTGCTGCAGTTTACCGACTGGACCGGCGTGGCCTGGGTGGCAGGCATCTATCTCGCCGGGCAGGTATTGGAAAGCTATGTCATCACGCCGCGCCTGGTCGGCGAGCGCGTCGGCCTGCACCCGGTGGCGGTCATCTTCGCCTTGGCGGCATTCGGCCAGTTGTTCGGCTTCGTCGGCGTGCTGCTGGCGGTGCCGCTGGCGGCGATCCTGCTGGTGGCGTTGCGCGAATTGCGCGGCGTATACGAAGCCAGCGACTTCTATGCCGGCAGCTATAATGCCGGCTCTTTCGATTCCGCTTCGTCCGCCATGTCCGCACCCCTATTCGAATCGCACATCGCGTCCCTGCCACTGATCCACCGTGGCAAGGTGCGCGACATCTACGCCGTCGGCGACGACAAGCTGCTGATCGTCACCACCGACCGCCTGTCGGCCTTCGACGTGGTGATGCCGATCCCCATCCCCGGCAAGGGCGAGGTGCTGACCCGGGTGTCCGCCTTCTGGTTCGACAAGCTGAAAGCCATCGTGCCGAGCCAGACGCTCGACATCGCCCCGGAGTCGGTCGTCGCGGAATCCGAGCGCAATCAGGTCGCCGGGCGCGCCATCGTGGTGAAAAAGCTGAAGGCCTTGCCGGTCGAAGCGATCGTGCGCGGCTACCTGGCCGGCTCCGGCTGGAAGGAATACCGGGCCAGCCAATCGGTCTGCGGCATTCCCCTCCCGGCCGGCCTTGTGCAGGCCGGCCGCCTGCCGGAACCCATCTTCACGCCATCGACCAAGGCGGCGCTCGGCGCGCACGACGAGAACATCGCGTTTGAGCAGATGGCCACCCTGATCGGCCAGGATCTGGCCGATCAGGTACGCGATGCCAGCCTTGCCCTGTATAAATCTGCCGCAGAGTATGCGCTCACACGCGGGATCATCATCGCCGACACCAAATTCGAATTCGGGCTGGACGAAGCCGGCAAACTGGTATGGATCGACGAGGCACTGACGCCCGATTCGTCGCGCTTCTGGCCAGCCGATCAATACCAGCCGGGAAGCAGCCCGCCCAGTTTCGACAAGCAGTTCGTGCGCGACTGGCTGGAAGGCAGCGGCTGGAACAAGCAGGCGCCAGGGCCGGTGCTGCCTGACGAGATCGTGGCCAAGACCAGCGAGAAATACCGCGAGGTGATGACGCGGCTGCTGGCTTGAACGCCCGCTATTTCAGGGTATCGTTCAGGAACGACGCAACCGTCTCGACCATTTCGCCCTCGTGGCCCGTGTAAAAATGGTCGGCATGCGGGATCACCACCTGCTTTGAATGACCGGCCGCCAGGCTGCCTTTGCGCTTCGCCGCGTCCGTCAGTACCGGCGGCAGGTCGTTGTCGCCATACATATCCAGGACCGGCAGTTTCAGCCCGGCATAGTCATCCTGCTGCAGTCCCAGGCTCGCCCATGCTTTGACCGCGGCATCAGGCTGGCCGCTGAAATAGGCGCGGCTCATGCGCGAGCCCATGCTGTGGGAAACGATGGCCAGTTGCGTGTAGCCTTTCGCCTTGAGGAAATCGACGGCTTGGGCGATGCGCTCGGCGGCCTCCGGGAAGGTCGGGAGATAGGCCGCGCCCTGGGCGTCCGCGGCGAGCACCGGCATCTGGATCGACAAGGTGGCAAAACCGCGATCGGCCAGTTCGGTACGCAGCGTGCCGACCATGCCCCAGTCCGGATGGATTCCCATGCCATGGACGACGACGACCGCCTTGTCGCCCTCGACGGGCGTGAACAACGCAAGAAACTTGTGATGGCCGCGCGGTGTCTGCAAATAGACCGGATCGCCCACCACCAGTCCGGGCACCACCTCGTCCGCCCATTTTTTTTCGCGCGCATAATCGGCTGCCGGCTCGGCAAACGCAACGACGGAGAACAAGGCCACCAGGCCGCCCATCAGTCCCATCCAAATGTTTTGCTTCATCTCGGTTCCCCGCAGAGTTAAAGTTAACGCTCCATTTGCCCGATAATTCTACGAATTCGTGGTTTTATCAACCATCCAGGTAAATATAAAGTGACCGCCAAGCCGTTGCGCATTGTGCCCTCTTCTGCACCCTCCACCCCGCAGCGCGACTCGCGGTCTCGCGGCGCCGCGCGCGTCGTCATCGTCGACGACCGGAGCACAGCGCGCAGCCTGCTGGAAGGCCTGGCCCGTACGCTGGAACCGGGCGTGATCGTGGAAAGCTACGCGGATCCGCTCGACGCCCTGACGCACATGCAGAACAAGGGTACGCCCGATCTCATCATCACCGATTACCGCATGCCCGGCATGGACGGCATCGAGTTTACCCGCCGTATCCGCGCGGAACGCCGTCTAGCCGACGTCCCCATCATCATCGTCACCGTGGTCGAGGACCGCCAGATTCGTTACCAGGCGCTGGAGAATGGCGCCACGGATTTCCTCACCCGCCCCATCGATCCGCAGGAATGTCGCGCCCGTTGCCTCAACCTGCTGGCGCTGCGGCGCAGCCAGAAGATGGTGTCGGATCGCGCGCAATGGCTGGAGGACCAGGTCCTGCAGGCCACCCGCGAGGTACGCACGCGCGAGCGCGAAACCCTGATGAAACTCGCCAAGGCCGGCGAATACCGCGACCAGGAAACCGGCAACCACATCATCCGCATGTCGAAATATGCGCGCCTGATCGCCGAGGAACTCAAGCTCACCGCCATGGAATGCGACGAGATCGAGGCCGCCGCACCCATGCACGACATCGGCAAGATCGGCATCCCCGACGTGATCCTGCTCAAACCAGGGCGCCACACCCCGGAAGAACAGGAAATCATGCGTCGCCACCCGCTGATCGGCCACGAGATCCTCGCTGACAGCCCGTCGCGCTATCTGCAGATGGGCGCGGTCATCGCGCTCGGCCACCACGAGAAATTCGATGGCAGCGGCTATCCGCAAGGTCTGGCGGGTGACGCCATTCCGCTCGCGGCACGCATTGTGGCCGTGGCCGACGTGTTTGACGCGCTCACCTCCGATCGGCCCTACAAGCGCGCCTGGTCGTTCCAGGATGCCCTCAAGTACGTCCAGACGGAGAGCGGACACCATTTCGACCCCGACTGCGTTCGTGCATTCGAACGGCGCATCGACTCCGTGGTTGCCATCATGCGCGTGCTTGGCGACAAGCACGCGTAACGCATGAAGGCCATGCTCTCCACATCGACGCCTCGATTTCTGCACTATCTGATCAAACGGATTCGTAGCCGGCCGGATACCGAATGCCAGCAGGCCCTGATCCGCGTCGTGATCGGATTCATCTTTCTGGCCTACTTCTCCAGCGATTATGCCGTTCTGGATGACGCCATTCGCGGCCCGGCCCAATTCATCAGCATCCTGTTCACCGGAATCGCCATCCTGATCGTCGCGCTTTCGCTGATCCGACTGAATATTTCTCCGGCACGCCGCCTCGTCGCGATGGCGCTGGATTATGCGACGTGTTCATTCCTGCTGACCTATACCGGGGAGGCCGGCAGCCCCCTGCTGGTGGTGTATCTGTGGGTCACGCTGGGCAATGGCTTCCGCTACGGCGCCAATTACCTGTATGCCGCCACCGCTATGGCGATCGCGGGGTTTGTACTGGTCCTCGCCCTTTCGCCCTACTGGAGCCAGCACATGTCCATCGGGGTGGCATTCCTGTTGTCCATGATTGCCGTACCGCTGTATTCGGCATCGCTGCTGAAGCAAGTCCATTCCGCCATCCAGCGCGAACGCAAGGCCAACCAGGCCAAATCCAGCTTCCTCGCCAACATGAGCCACGAGCTCCGCACGCCGCTGAACGGCGTCATCGGCGTCGCCGACCTGCTGGCGGAAACGCGGCTCGACAAGGAACAGAAGGAATTCGCCCAGATCATCCGTGCATCGGCCAATACGCTGCTGGACCTGATCGAAAACGTACTCGACATTTCACGCATCGAAGCCGGCCGCATTGCCAAGAACGAAGAGGATTTCGACCTGCATCGCCTGGTGAACGGCACGATCGCGATGATGTCCACCCAGGCCCAGAGCAAGGGTCTGGTGCTGGCGTCGCACATTGCACCGCAAACACCGTTCCAGCTGCACGGCGATGTACGCCACCTGCGCCACGTCCTCATCAACCTGATCGGCAACGCCATCAAGTTTACCGAGCACGGACGCGTGGATATCTACGTCCGGCCGATCGGACAGGCCAATCCGCAACGCCTGCGCTTCGAGGTCGTCGATACCGGCATCGGCATTTCGGAAGCCGCCCTGCCCCGCGTTTTCGACAGTTTCACCCAGGCGGACCCGAGCATCACGCGCCGCTTTGGCGGCAGCGGCCTGGGCACCACCATCGCCAAGCAGCTGGTGGAAGCGCTCGGCGGCCAGATCGGCTTGCATAGCCGCGAAGGGGAAGGCACGACCTTCTGGTTCGAGTTGCCGTTCGCCCTGCAGGCAAGCCAGGCCGGTCCCGTGCCCGAACAGTTCGACGCGCCGATGCGCGTGGCGATCCTGGCGAGCGGCGAACTCACGACGCGCATCCAGAGCGTGATCCGCAACTGGGGGGCCGATACGGTGGCGGTCGACAACACCACCCGGCTTGCCGCCGAGTTGTCGGCCTACCTGTCGGGCGGCACGCCGCTAGGCGCAGTGGTGGTGGAGCGCAGCACCTTGCCGGGCGATCCGGTCGCCTTCCTGCACCTACTGCGCGACGATCCCAGCCTGGCGGCCCTGCCGGTCATCCTGATCGAATCCGATGCCCGCGTCACCCTGTCGCGCGATACGCAGTTGCTCCGCGAAGGCTACGCCTCGGTGCTGCGTACGCCGGTCAACACGACCTTGCTGTTCAATGCCATCCACGCCGTCACCAGCCACGACACGCCGTCCAACGTGGTCTCGCTGGCCAACCACCTGCAGGCGCAGGCAGGGCACACGCCAGGGTTGAACATCCTGGTGGCGGAAGACAATCCGGTCAACCAGCGGGTGATCCGCGGCCTACTGGAACATGCCGGGCACACGACCTATCTGGCGCATGACGGCGAAGAAGCGCTGACCATGCTCGAATCCGGCGAGCAGCCATTCGACCTGGCCATCATCGACATGCACATGCCGCAACTGTCGGGACCCGAGGTGGTACAACGCTGGCGTTTCATGGAAACCGGCCATTTGCCCATCATCATGCTGACCGCGGATGCGCGGGGTGAAGCACAGGTGGCTTGCGAAGAAGCTGGCGCTGACACCTTCCTCACCAAGCCGGTCAACAGCCGCGAGCTGATCGAGGTGATCGCCCGGTTGGCCGGGCAGTCGGCGCAAACAGCGACGACGACCCCTGCCCGCGCGCAGCCGGCGGTGGACGAACTGGACGAATCGATTCTCGACAATCTCGCCCAGCTTGGCGGACCGGGTTTCGTGGAAGATCTGCTGACAAGCTTCGAAGAAGACAGCGCACGCGCCTTGCGCAACATCGAGCGCGCGCTGACTGTCCAGGATTATGGCCAGTGGCACGACCAGCTGCACATGCTCAAGGGCGGCGCCCGCGATGTCGGTGCCAACCAGTTGGCCCAGTTCTGCTCGGAAGCCGAACGCATCAAGCCATACGAACTCGCGACGCCCGTGGCCCACGCCAGGCTCGATTCAGTGCGGGACGCCCTGGCGGCCGCACAGGCCACGCTCGCCGCCTATCAAACCAGCAAATTACGCGCTGAGCACAACTGAATCGCCGGTATGTGCGGTTTCGACCTTGCCGGTCTGCCGCATGACCAGGCGTTCCATCATGCGCAGATCCTTGCTCTCCAGCCGTAGCGCCGCATCCACCCAGATTTCGGCAATACGCATCAGCTCGTCATGTACGATCGGCTGGGACAGCTCGCGCGCCGCCCGCAATGCCAGGGCGCCGTTGCGCTGGCGCGTCTCCTTGCGAATGAAATCGTAGACCGCCTGTTCGCCGCTGCCCGGGTCGACCAGCACATCCACGGCGCCCAGTTCGTGCATTTCCTCGGCCGTATAAAGCTTGCCGCTGAGAATGACTTTCTCGGCCTTGGTGTAACCGATCTTCCTGCCGAGCAGGGTCATGGCGCCCATGCCGGGGAACAGGTTGAACAGTATTTCCGGGAAGCCCATTTTCGTGCCGCGCTCCGCGATCAGGACGTTTCCCGAAAGCGCGCACTCGAAGCCGCCCCCCAGTGCGTCTCCCTGCACCAGGGTGATGGTTTTCAGATTGGGGCGATTCAAATGCAGGGCATTCAAGAACAAGGGGCGGATGCAGGCCTGCGCATACTTGCACAGGTTCTCGCGGTCACGCGCCTCGATCAACTGGCGAAACAGATTGAGGTCACCCCCCAGGTTGTAGATCCCGGGATGGCCGGAGGCCACCACCACATAATTCACGTCGGCGCACTCCGGATCGTCCACGCGTCGGGCCACGTCACCAAACCAATCGACGATCTCCCGCAGCAAGGTCCCCGTAAAACAGGGGCGCGGCGCCGCGTTCATGTAGCCCCAGGCAACCTGATTGTGCTCGTCGTAGTACGTCGTAAGTTGACTGTAATCGTTCTGCTGTGGTTGCAGAGTGGTCCGTACAGCTTGCAGGTGCGCCATGATGCTTTCTCCACGAGGACATTGATCGGTCATGCGACGAATTTTCGGCATGTGTCCAGAGACTAACGCGCGGCTTACGCCCGCTCAAGCACGAAATTGAATCTCGCGGCGTCACCCTATATCTAGTGGGCGTCCATGCTTCGGAACGCAAAATCGGGGTTGTGGAAGGGTATCCCTAGAATGTCCATACCATGCGCAGCGCGAGCGTAAACAGCAACAGCGCAAAAACCCGCTTCAAGGGACGCACCGGCAGCCGGTGGGCCGTGCGTGCACCCAACGGGGCGGTCAGCACGCTACCCAGGACGATGCCGGCAAGCGCCGGCAGATAGACGAATCCCAGACTGCCTGCAGGCAGGCCGCTCACCGTCCAGCCGCCCAGCACGTAGCCCACCGCACCGGCAAACGCGATCGGAAAGCCGATCGCCGCCGACGTGGCGATCGCCCGGTGCAGCGGGACGTTGTGCCAGAGCATGAACGGCACCGACAAGGTGCCGCCACCGATACCGACCCAGCTCGACACGACGCCGATCACGCCGCCAGCCAGCGAGGTTCCAGTACGTCCTGGCAGGCCGCGATGCGGCGCCGGCTTGAAATCCAGCCACATCTGGACAGCCGCGTAGAACAGGAAGACCACAAAGAATACTTTCAACACCGTGGCCGGCATCCGCGCTGCCAAGGCCGCACCCGCCAGCGTGCCAAGCACGATGCCAGGCGCGATGCGCCGTACCAAAGGCCATTCGACAGCCCCGCGGCGATGGTGTGCGCGAACGCTGGACAGGGACGTGAACAGGATGGTCGCGAGCGAGGTTCCCAACGCCAGTTGCGGTTCCATTCCGACCGCCTGGCCATGCGTATGCAGCAGCATGATCAGCACCGGCACGATGATGAGGCCGCCGCCGACGCCGAGCAGGCCGGCCACGAAACCGACCACCAGCCCCAGCCCGCCGTAGGCGGCGAACAGCGACAGGCCGCCATAAGACGCCAATGGGGCCAGTTCGACCATCAGAGATGCTTGACGATGAAGGCGTATTCGGCCGGGTCGACGGGGGTGATGGACAGGCGATTGCCCTTCTGCAGGATGCGCATGTTGGCGAGTTCGGGATAGCCGCGGATTTCGGACAGGGACATCAGCCGCGTCTTCTTCACCAGTTTCACGTCGACGTTGAACCAGCGCGGTGTTTCCAGCGTGGCCTTGGGGTCGAAATACTTGTTCTTGGGATCGAACTGGGTGGCGTCGGGATAGGCCGGCACACTGACTTCGGCCAGCCCGGCGATGCCGGGTTCGGCACACGAGGAATGATAGAACAGCACCTTGTCGCCGGGTTTCATCTGGTCGCGCATGAAATTGCGCGCCTGGTAGTTGCGCACGCCATACCAGGCGACGCTCTGCTTGGGCATGGCGGCGAGGTCGTCGATGCTGACGTCGCTCGGCTCGGATTTCATCAGCCAGTAGCGCATGGTCAGGCCCGCTTGATCAGGGTGCCGACGCCTTCGGGCGTCAGCACTTCCAGCAATAGGGCATGTTCGACGCGGCCGTCGATGATATGCGCAGTCTTGACGCCGCTGTTCACCGCGTCGACCGCGTAGCCGACCTTGGGAATCATGCCACCCGAAATGGTGCCGTCCTCGATCAACTCGTCGACCTCGCGCGGGGTGAGCCCCGTCAGCAGCTGCATCTGCTTGTCGAGCACGCCCGGCGTGTTGGTCATGAAAATGACCTTCTCGGCCTGCAGCACGCCGGCGATCTTGCCGGCGGCGACGTCGGCGTTGATGTTGTACGCATTGCCTTCGGAGTCGGTACCGAGCGGTGCCACCACCGGGATGAAGTCGCGTGCGTCGAGTACCTGGATGATTTCCGGGTCGATGCTGGTGATTTCGCCGACCTGGCCGATATCGAGCATCTCGTCGGCCTTTTCCTTGCTGCGCACCAGCATTTTCTTGGCGTGGATGAAATTGCCGTCCTTGCCGGTCAGTCCTACCGCGCGGCCGCCGTGCTTGTTGATCAACGTGACGATGTCCTGGTTGACCAGCCCGCCGAGCACCATTTCCACCACATCCAGCGTTTCCTCGTCGGTCACCCGCATGCCCTGGATGAACTCGCTCTGCTTGCCGATGCGCTGCAGCAGGCCGGCGATCTGCGGGCCGCCACCGTGCACGACGACCGGGTTCATCCCCACCAGCTTCAGCAGCACCACATCCTTGGCGAAGGCCTCCATCAGATGCCGCTCGGTCATGGCGTTGCCGCCGTACTTGATGACAATGGTCTTGTCGTAGAAACGCTGGATGTAGGGCAGCGCCTCGGACAGGATGTTGGCCTTCTCGGCGGCAGTGTGGAGGGGGGTCATGATGGCTCCGTATAAGATTGCGCGGATTTTACGCCAATAAAAAAGGCGGCGCGCGGCCGCCTTTCGAGCCCGAAACCGCCGGCTTACTGCACGGCCAGACGCTTGGCCGCGGCCGCTGCTTTTTTCGGCAGAACCAGTTCCAGCACGCCATCTTGATAACGGGCGCTTGCACTTGCCTCGTCGACCTCGTGCTCGAGTGCGAAGCTGCGACCGACGCGGCCGACATAACGCTCGCGACGCAACACTTTCTCGCCGTCCTTCTGCTCGGTAAGCTTTTTCGTCTCGGCACTGATCGATACGGTATTGCCGTCGATGGTGATATGGATATCTTCCTTGTTCACGCCCGGGATATCGGCATGCACGGCGTAGCCGGTTTCATCCTCTTTCACATCCATGCGAATCTGCGGCATGTCCCTGTCCAGTTTCACCGGGCGGAAAAAGCCGCGGAACAGGTTGTCCAGGGAATCGGTTTCGAACGGATCGTAGCGGGTCATGTTAGACATCGTGTCCTCCTTCTGGTTGACAAACGTTGCGGATACGCATGATCTGGGGCAACCCGTCCGGCTTTTCAAGAGGTCGGCTTGTCCCTTTGGGCAGCAGCCTCTAAAGTGCCTACGCCCCCACGACGTGGGAACAAGGATCATTCGATGAGCAAACTCGACGCGCAAACCTGGTTGGCCGACCATGGGGACTATCTGTTCCGGGTCGCACGACGCCAGTTGCACTCCGACGAACTGGCCGAGGACGCCGTGCAGGAAACCCTGCTCGCCGCGATCGCCGCCCAGGCCCGCTATGCGGGCGATGCCAGCCCGCGCACCTGGCTCACCGGCATCCTCAAACACAAGATCGTCGACCTGATCCGGAAACAGCTGCGCGAAGTCGCGCTGCCGTGCGACGAAGAGGGCGAAGAAGCTGTTGACCTCCTGTTCAAGCAGGATGGCCACTGGGCAGAGCCACTGCGCCCCTGGGGCAATCCGCAGGCCGAGGCCGAACTCAGCCAGTTGCGGCGCGTGCTGGACGAGTGTGCCGACCGCTTGAAGCCCGCCATGGCCCAGGTGTTCAGCCTGCGCGAGGTCGCCGGCATGGAAACCGAAGAAATTTGTAAGGAACTCGATATCACCCCGACCAACTGCTGGGTACTGCTGCATCGCGCACGCTTGTTCATGCGACAGTGCCTGGAATTGAATGGCTTTTCGAAGGCAGGTGCAGCATGAAGTGGATACCGACATGCAAGGAAACCACCGTGCTCGCCTCACGTGCGATGGACGTGCGGCTGCCGTTTGCAGACCGGATGGCCATGCATCTGCATTTGGCCATTTGCGAGAACTGCGCCCGCTTCGCCCGGCAGATGCATGAAATGCGCCGGCTGTTCCGCGCGAACGCGGATGCCGGCGATGGTGCAACGGGACTCACCGACGAGGCCCGCCAGCGCATCGCAACCGAATTGCAGGACCAGCTCGATCGCTGAGCGCGTTGCAAGAAGCCGGAATCCCCCGGCGTTGTCGTAACTTTTTTTAAATAATGTTAGGAGAAAAATCGTGTCGAAAAAATCCCTGTTCGTCGCTGCTGCCGGTTCCGCATTCGTTGCCAGCATGGCGGCCGCCCCGCTCGCCTCCGCCGCAAGCAACCCCTTCGCCCTGTCCGCGCTCTCGAGCGGTTACCAGGTGGCCGACAACCAGGCCGCCAAGTCCGCAGACGGCAAATGCGGCGCCGCCAAGAAAAAAGCCGAAGAAGTCGAGATGCAGGCCACCGACAAGAAGATGCCGGAAGGCAAATGCGGCGAGGGCAAGTGCGGCGCTCCCAAAAAAGCCCCCAAGGCTGACGGGATGAACAAAGGCGACATGAAGTAAGCATGAAGCCCCTGCACCTGTCCGGTGCGGGGCTGGGCTTTCGGCGCGAACTCATCCCTGCGCTGAAAGCCCGCGTCCCTGACGCCATCGATTTTTTCGAGCTTGCTCCGGAGAACTGGATCGACATGGGCGGCGCGCGCGGCCGCGACCTGCGCAGCTTTACCGAGCGCTACCCGTTTGTCTGCCACGGCCTGTCGCTGTCGCTCGGCGGACCGTCACCGCTCGACGAAATGCTGCTGCACAAAACCCGGCAGTTCATGGAGTTGCATCAGATCGCACTGTTTACCGAGCACCTGTCGTATTGCTCGGACGATGGCCATCTGTACGACCTGTTGCCGATCCCCTTCACGGAGGAGGCCGTCCGCTACGTCGCGGCACGCATCCGGCACACGCAGGACATCCTGGAACGCCGCATCGCCATCGAGAATGCATCGTTCTACGCGGCCGCACCGATCGCCGACATGGACGAAGCCGGCTTTATTCGCGCCGTGCTGCAGGAAGCCGATTGCGACCTGCATCTCGACGTCAACAACGTCTACGTCAACAGCGTGAACCACCGCTACGACCCAGTCGAATTCATCCGCGCCATGCCGACCGAACGCATCGTGTACCTGCACATGGCGGGACATCACAACGAAGCGCAGGATCTGATCATCGACACCCACGGCGCCGACGTGATCGATCCGGTATGGTCACTGCTCGACGAAACCTACCGCATCCACGGCGTCGTCCCCACGCTGCTGGAACGCGATTTCAACATTCCACCGCTGGCCGACCTGGCGCGCGAGGTCGAGCATATCGCGCACATCCAGGCCACCCGCCGTCCGCATGCCTCCGTCGCCCGCACGTCCTGAATTCCAGCGTTACCAATTCGCCTTCACGGCGCATATCCGCGACCCCAAGGCGAACCCGCGTCCACAGGGCGTGGAGGCGCGGCGCATGAAAATCTACAGCACGCTGCTCTACGACAATATCGAGGGATTCCTGCTGGCGTGCTTTCCGGTGTTGCGGCAGATGCTCGGCACACGCAGGTGGACACGCCTGGTGCGCGCGTTCTTCAGTACACATCGCTGCCGCACGCCCTACTTCCGGCAGATCCCCGACGAGTTCATCCAGTTCCTGCAGGACGAATGGAACGCGCCGGAAACCTACCCGCCCTGGACGCTCGCGCTGGCGCACTACGAGTGGATCGAACTGGTGTTGTCCGTGTCGGACCGCGTCGCCGATCGCGACATCGACGACGCAGGCGACCTGGCCGATGGTTTGCCCATCCTAAACCCGGTACTGGCCAATCTGCATTACGACTGGCCGGTCCATCGAATCGGCCCGCGCCGCAAGATACGGCCTGCGGACACCTGTCTGCTGGTGTTCCGCGATGCGGCCGATCAAGTGCAGTTCAGCGAGATCAACGCCTTCACCGCGCGCCTGCTGACGCTACTGGAATCCGGCACGCTGAGCGGCCGCGCCGCCCTGGAACGCCTCGCCGCCGAAAGCCGCCATCCCGATCCTGCGCTGATCCTGCAGGCTGGCGGCGCGCTGCTGGAGGATATGCGGGCGCGCGGCGCGATACTCGGCACGGCGGTTTCACCCGCTCACGCCCGCTGAAGAGCGGGCGTGAGTGGCGACGCTGCTCAGTGAGGGTGCTGCATCTGCATGGCGCCGCCCATGGCACGCGCTTCGGCCTTCACCTCGACGGTCTGCTGTTTGCCACCTGATTCGATCACCAGCGTGAGCGGGATGACGTCGCCCGCCGCGATCGGTTTTTTCAGATTCATCAGCATGATGTGGAAACCGCCCGGTTCCAGCGAGACGGTCTTGCCCTTCGGCAGATCGACCGCCTTCACTTCACGCATCCGCATCACGTCGCCATCCATTTTCATTTCGTGCACTTCCACCCGCGGCACGACGCTGCTGGAGACGCCAACCAGGCGCGCATCAGCATCCGACTGGATCTGCATGTAGGCGCCACCGACGGGCTGGCCCGGCATGGTGGCGCGTACCCATGCGTCGGTCACGCTGATATTGGCGGCCCAGGCCGTCTGCACTGCCAAGCTGAAGACTGCTGCAATCATCCATCCATGTTTCATTCCGGTTTCCTCTTCTCTCAGAAATGCATTGTCAAACCCAGGGTCGCCGCCCAGTCCGCCGTCAGTTGCGTGCCGTTCACATTCTGATACAGCGGCAGCTGGACCAGTCCGTAGACCTGGGCATTATGGCCGACCGGCATCGCCAGGCCCGGAGAAAAATACGCATACTTTCCACCGCTGTCGGCCGGTTCGGCATTGCGGCCGGAATCGTGTCCCCGCCAGAGCAGATTGATCTGCGCGAGCGCGTGTACCGTCCCGAGCGGATAGGTTACCCCCGCGTCGAGACTGACATGGTCACCCGGCTGGTAATCCTGCCGCTCGCTGACCGCGTGCTGCCAATTCATCTGCGTGTGCCAGCCCGTTTGCGCCAGATGGCCGGAGACGAACCCACCCGCGATCACGTCGGTGGAGCCCGATCCCGGCTGCAACGATCGTTCCGCCAGTTCGCCGTCGGCATTGCGTACCTTGGTCGAACCCGTCGGCAGCTTGATGCCGCCGATCAGGCCGTAGGCCTGGCCGTGCGCGGACTGTGCATCATCCAGCCGCAGGTGCGCCAGCACACGCACGTCGCCGAGCCGGGTGAAGTTCCAGCTTTCCGGTTCGGGCCCGCCAACGCCGTTGAAGACGTGGGAATGGTCACGCGACACCAGCGGGGCCTGCAACGTCACGCCCAGGGAGGAACTGAAGGCATGGCTCACGCTGGCGACCATATTCCGGTTGAGCGTCTTGATCTCGTCGTGTTCGCCTGTCACGCCTGCGGCCGTGGTCTTGTCCGTACCGGAACGCAGTTGATTCTGGTGGATCATTTCCATGCGCAGGTCCAGGCGCGTGGCGTTGTCCTGCCAGGGGGTCTGGGTATCCCAGTCGGTGTTGATCGTGCAGAACGCCGAACCGCAACTGGCGGCTGCGGCCATCGGGAGAAGCAACAGCGGTAGCGCAAGGCCGGTCTGCCAGATGGGGTTCATTCGTCACGTCACGCAGGGGTTTCAGTCCGTGCACGATAACAAATTGTCCACCCCCGGCAGTGCGACATATCGTCGCATGTCGTGCGCATCCGTTCGTCCGCATTTCCTCGGCATGTCGCAAACCGCCCGGGCCAGACGCCGTGCGGCATGCGCGAAAGAATGCACGACGGGCTGGCGCCCGGAACGGCATGCAATCGGGGCGCCAACCGCATGGGTTGCGGCGATTTGTCACATTCTCGGCGGCGCGCGGCTTTTTTAGACTCGGGCAAAATTTCAACAACGCCGAGAAGAACATGCTGTTTCCCAGAAAGCCCCTCCCCTTCGCCCTCTCGCTTGCCATGTCGGCGATTTGGAACAATGCCGCCGCACAGGGCGATGCTTCGCCCGTTCTCCCGGAGACGCCGCTCATGACCGTCGTCGTCGTCGGCGCGCCGGATTCCACCGATGCCGAGCTCAACAGCGTGACGCTGGATGCGGCAAGCCTGCAACCCATGCATGCCGCCACCAGCGACACGGCCAGCCTGCTCCGGGACGTTCCGGGCCTCAATCTCCAGGGTGCCGGCGGGGTGTCGAGCCTGCCGTCGATTCGCGGTCTGGGCGATGATCGCCTGCGCATCAAGGTCGATGGCATGGACCTGATCGCGTCCTGTCCCAACCACATGAACCCTGCCCTGTCCTACATCGATCCCACCCGCGTCGATGCCATCAAGGTATTCGCCGGCATCACGCCTGTCAGTGTCGGTGGCGACAGCATCGGCGGCACCCTCATCGTGGAGTCGGCCAGACCACAATTCGCTCGCGCCGGCGAAGGCGTCCTCACCCGGGGATCGGTCGGCACCTTCTACCGCAGCAACGGCAATGCCATGGGCGCCAACGCCGTCGTCACGGTGGCCGGCGAAAACCTCAGCGTGACCTATACCGGTTCGACCGCGCAGTCGGACAACTACAAGGCGGGTGACAACTTCAAGACGAGCACGCTCACGGGACGGCCCGGACATACCCTGCCGCTCGACGAAGTCGGCTCGTCCGCCTACCGGTCGATCAACCAGGCGCTCGCGATCGCGCTGCGCAACGAGAATCACCTGTTCGATCTGAAGCTGGGCCGCCAGCACATTCCGTACGAGAATTTCCCGAACCAGCGCATGGACATGACCGACAACACGAGCGATCAGGTCAATCTGGGCTACACCGGGCAATATCAGTGGGGCGTTCTGAAGGCGCGCGTCTATCACGAGAAGACCCGGCACGAAATGAACTTCGGCGACGACAAGCAGTTCGTGTACGGCACCGCCCCGGGCATGCCGATGAACTCCGACGGGAAGACTACCGGCGTATCGGTCAACGCGGATATCCGGCTTTCCGAACGCGACACCGTGCGGGTCGGCAGCGAATACCAGGCCTATCGACTGGACGACTGGTGGCCGCCGTCGGGGACGGGCGGCATGTCTCCAGGCACCTTCTGGAACATCAACGACGGCCAGCGCGACCGCTACGCCCTGTTCGGCGAATGGGAGGCGCGCCTCACGCCGCAGTGGACCAGCCTGCTGGGGCTGCGCCACGAGACGGTCAGGATGGATGCGGGCGATGCGGCAGGCTACTGCACCAGCGGCATGTGCATGGGCAACCAGCTTGCCGATAGCGCCAGCTTCAATAGCCAGGATCACAGCCGGACCGATCGCAACTGGGATCTGACCGCGCTGGCGCGCTACACCCCGGATGCCACGCAGACCTACGAGGCAGGCCTCGCGCAAAAGACCCGCTCGCCCAATCTGTACGAACGCTACACCTGGTCCACCTGGCCCATGGCGGCGATCATGAACAACTTCGTCGGCGACGGAAACGGCTATGTCGGCAACCTCGACCTCAAGCCGGAGGTGGCGCACACGTTGAGCCTTGCCGCCGACTGGCACGATGCCCGGCAGAAAGTCTGGGGCGTGCGCATCGCGCCCTACTACACGCATGTCCGGGACTACATCGACGCACGCTGCAGCAGCGCCAGCTGCCCCGACGGACAATTCAACGTGCTCAAGTACGTCAACCAGTCGGCCCGGCTGGTTGGCGTCGACCTCTCCGGTCATCTCCTCGCCGCCAGCACGCCCGCGTATGGCGATTTCACCGTGAGCGGCATCGTGAATGTCACCCGCGGTGAAAACCGGGATACGGGTGACAACCTGTACAACATCATGCCGCTGAACGCGAAGCTGGCGTTGACGCAGAAACGGGGACGCCTGACCAACACGGTCGAAGCGCAGTTCGTCGCGGCCAAACACACCGTCTCGGATGTCCGGAACGAAGTGGAAACCAGCGGCTACAGCCTGTTCAATCTGCGCAGCAGCTACGCATGGAAGCAGGTCCGCCTGGACGTGGGGATCGACAACCTGTTCGACAGGGGCTATGCGCTGCCCTTGGGCGGCGCCTATGTCGGCCAGGGCATGACGATGTCCATCAATGGCATCCCCTGGGGCATCGCTGTGCCCGGCCCGGGTCGCTCGGTCTATGCCGGCGTGAATTACCAGTTCTAGGAACGTCGCAGCGGGCTTTAATCCCCGCCGCGAATCCGGGTCCCGCGCACTGTGCGCACGGGACCCGTTTCATTTCAACGCCCCCCATTCGACGGCCGGCGGCACGGCAAAAAAATCCCGCCGGGCAGGCGGGACAGGTTTGGAGCAGAGCGCGGGTAAAACGCCTGCATACTTTAAAGACGGCGCACGATGCGCACAATTGGACAAATTGCCGCAGCCCGCAGCGCCCGGCGACACGGGTATTACAATGCCGCCATGTCGTCAGCGACCGATTCCACCCTGTTGTCCACCCTGCCCGCGCGTGCCCTGCTGGGGCGTCTGCTGGCGGTGCGCATCTCGTTGATCGGCGGCTGGGCAGCCGGCATCGTCTGGCTGCACTGGGGCCTGCGCATCCCGATGCCGCTGTTGCCGATGGGTGCGGTCCTGCTGCTCATGGGCATGTTCTCGCTCACCACGGCATGGCGGCTGCGGCTGGACTTGCCCGCCACCCAGATGGAGTTTCTGGCCCACCTGCTCGCCGACCTCACCGCGTTTGCGGTGTTGGTTTTTTTCAGCGGCGGCGTGACCAACCCCTTCGTCTCGCTGATGCTGGTACCCGTCGTCATCGCGGCGATCAGCCTGCGCTCGCGCTGGGTGTGGCTGCTGGCAGCGGTCGCGGGCGGCTTCTACGGCCTGCTGCTGTTCTATTTCCAGCCGCTCGCCGTGACCGACCCGATCGCCGCCTACGGCATGCATCTGGGCGGCATGTGGTTCAACTTCCTCATCAGCGCGGGGCTGATCGCCTTCTTCGTCACCCGCATGCATGCCGCCCTGCGCACACGCGACCAGGAGCTGTCCGCGCTGCGCGAAAAACAGCTGCGCGACGAACGCATCGTCGCGCTGGGCACGCAGGCCGCGCTGGCTGCACATGAACTCGCCACCCCGCTCGCCACCATCCAGACCACGGCACACGAGCTCGCACGCGAATTCGCCAACGACCCCGATATCGGCGCCGATTGCCATCTGCTCGAAAAACAGGCCCAGGCCTGCAAACAGATCCTCACCCAACTTGCCGCACGCGCCCAGGACAGTGCGACGACCGCCCATCCGCTCGATGCCTGGCTCGCCACCCTGGTCGAGCGCTGGCAGGTGCTGCGCCCCGACGCCCATGTCCGCCTCACGCTGCTGAACGACAGCCGCGACTTCATCCCGCCCGAGGGCCTGGAGCAGGCGATCCTGAACGTGCTGAACAATGCGGCCGACGTGTCGCCCCACGCCGTCGAATTCGCGGCCACCGCCAGCCGCGACGCGCTGGCGATCGATATCGCGGATCGCGGCCCCGGCTTTACGCCCGAACAGAAGGCGCAGGCGGGACGTGTGCTGTTCAGCGGCAAGCCAGGGCGCGGCTGGGGCATGGGCCTCGCGCTCACCCACGCTACCCTGGAACGGATCGGCGGCACGCTGACCCTGGCCGAACGCCACGGCGGCGGTACCCGCGTGCGCATCACCTTGCCTTGGACATATCCCGTATGAACATGAAATTGCTGATCGTCGAGGACGACGCCGATTTTGCGGCGGCCCTGTCGCGCGCCATGGGCAAGCGCGGCTTCGAGACTGCCGTGGCGCACGATGCGATAGAAGCCCGGTCCGTGGCCACGGCCTTTTCCCCCAGTCATGCCGTCGTCGACCTCAAGCTGCCCGGCGAATCGGGACTGGCTGTCGTTGCGGCGCTCGCCGCGCGCACGCCCGCGCCTGCCATCGTGGTGCTCACCGGCTACGCCAGCATCGCCACCGCCGTCGAGGCGGTCCGCCTGGGCGCACGACACTACCTGGCGAAACCGGCGGATGCCGACGAGATCCTCGCCGCGCTCATGCGCGACCAGCCCGATGCCGCGCTGGAAGTCAGTCCCGAACCGCTATCCGTGGCGCGGCTGGAATGGGAACACATCCAGAAGGTGCTGAACGAACACGACGGCAACATTTCGGCCACCGCGCGCGCATTGAAGATGCACCGCCGGACCCTGCAGCGAAAACTCGACAAGAACCCACCGAAGGCGGGTTGAACGCCAGGGTCCGTCAGCGCGGGCTAGCCGCCGCTGCCCCAGTCGAGCCATCCGGTATACGCCGTCAGCAGCACCAGCAGGCCGAACACGATGCGATACCAGGCGAACACCGTGAAATCGTGGCGGCTGACGAAACGGATCAGGCCGCGCACCGCCAGCAGCGCGCTGATGAACGAAGCCGCGCTGCCCACTGCAAACAGGCCGATGTCGTCCGCGCTGAAAAGATGCCGGTTCTTGAAGACGTCGTAGAACGTCGCGGCGAACATGGTCGGGATCGCGAGGAAGAACGAGAACTCCGTCGCCGTCTTGCGCGACAGGCCGAAAAACAGGCCGCCGATGATGGTCGCCCCCGAACGCGAGGTGCCGGGAATCATCGCCAGTGCCTGCGCAAATCCGACCTTCAACGCATCGCGCCAGGTCATGTCGTCGATCGTTTCCGCGCGGATGACGTGCTTGCGCCGTTCCGCCCACAAAATCAGCACGCCGCCGATGATCAGCGCGGACGCGACGACGATGGGGTTGAACAGATAGTGCTTGATCTGCTTGATGAACAGAAAGCCCAGCACTGCCGCAGGCAGGAAGGCCACGATCAGGTTGATCGCCAGCCGCTGCGAGGCCGGCTCGGTCGTGACGTTGACCAGCGCATGTCCGAGGCGCGCCCGGTATTCCCACACCACCGCCAGGATCGCCGCGAACTGGATCGCGATCTCGAACACCTTGCCCTTGTCGTCGTTGAAGTTGAGCAGCTGTCCGACCAGGATCAGGTGCCCGGTGCTGGACACCGGCAGGAACTCGGTCAGGCCCTCGACGATGCCGAGGATGAACGCGTGCAGAAGGATGGTGGGATCGGTCATGGCAAGGGTCTGGGCATGAAAAAGGCGCGCCGGCCTGGCGCGCCTGCGGATTATACGCGGAGGCCACGACGTCTTTGTGACCCCCAGGCCGTCAGGAAACAGGGGCCGGCTCGGCCGGACAGGTAGTCACCCGGTTCCGGCCCCGCTGCTTGGACTGGTAAAGACAGTCGTCCGCGCAGGCGATCAATGCATCCAGGGTCAACTGCAGCGGCGTGCGCTGGGCGATGCCAAAACTTGCCGTCACGGCGCTCGCGCCCGCCTCATTCGGAACACGCATGCCCGCGATCGCAGTACGCAGCCGCTCCGCCAGCTTTGTCGCCTCATCCCGATCGGTTTCGGGCAGGAACACGATGAACTCCTCGCCCCCCCAGCGGGCCAGCACATCGCCCAGGCGAATGGACTGCCTGAGAATGGCCGCGGTCGCCTTCAGCACTTCGTCGCCGTGCGCGTGGCCATAGGCGTCGTTGACCTGTTTGAACAGATCGATGTCAAGCAGCATGACCGACGTAGGATGCCCGTGGCGAATAGCATGGCTCCACAGTGCGCCGGTCTTGTCGTAAAAGGCGCGCCGGTTGTTCAATCCGGTCAGCGGGTCCATTTGTGCCAGCCGTTCGGCACGCAACCGTTCTTCCTGGCCGACGCGCAGCTGGTAGGCAAGCGCCAAGGCAAGCAGCGTGGCGTCGAGCTGCATGCCGATTTCCACGGCACGGAACGTCCAGCTGTTATGCGGGATGAAGCCCCAGACCGACAAGGTCGTCAGCAGGGCGCCCACCATGGCCGAGAGGGCGGCAATGAGGAAATATTGCGCCGGTTTCTGCCCGGTGCGGACCGAGATGATGCCCAGCAACAGCATGATGCTGCTGAACAGGAACGCGAAGACGAATGCATCCAGCAGCGCATATTTCTGGCTGTCCAGCAGGATGGCCGTCGCCAGCAGAATACCGAAGATGACGCAAAACCCGATGACCGCCTTGCGCACTCGCGGGAAATACACCTGCAGATCGAGAAAACGGATGGCAAACAGCAGGCCGGACACGCCATACAGGAACATCAGGACCGGGTTGGACCATTGCTGCCAAGTGGTCGAATCGGGCCAGAACCAGGCGAAACCATGACCGGTATAGGCAACGTTCATGGCGACGAACATCGCCAGGTAGAGCGCATAGTACAGATAGCGCGAGCTACGGAGACTGGCGAAAAGAATGGCGTTATACGCCATCAGGGCGAGCAGGAAACCATAGACGATGCCATAGCTGAATTCCTGCTGCATTTGCCTGAGCCGCGATGTTTCCGGGCTCAACAGATAGATCGGCGCGACCATGGGGTCGGGCGTCTCCAGGCGGATGTACACGTCGCTGGTCCCCGGCTCGAACGTATGGTCGAACACGAAGTAACGGCTGTCGACCGGGCGTTGCGCGAAGGGCAGCGTATCGCCGGCCCGATACCGTTCGACCGTCCTGCCGCGATACTGGACGTAGACCTCGACCTGGTCGAGCCAGGCGATTTCGATGGACAGTCTTTTCTGCAGCGGCGCGGCGGTCGGGTTGTCCACCGCAAAATGGATCCACGCAGGCTTCGAACCAATGCCGAAATTCAGGACCGGGCTGTTCCCCGGAGAGAATTGTCCCGCCTGGTAGGCCGCAATCGCGGCCGGCAGGGTGAGCCGCCCGTCCTGCTCTTTCAGAAACTCCGTCGACAGACCAATGGCCGACTCATGATCGAGGACGGCTGACAGCGGCTGGGCAGCCACCGGTGCGCTGCCCAGCCAAACCAGCATGGCGACAAGCCGAAAAAGCCATCTGAACAATCTGTTGTACAAGTTCGGCGCCGGTCGTGTACTGGGACGTCAGATCTTGCGGTAGACCTCGGCGCCCTGCTTCACGAACTCGACCGCCTTCACCTCCATGCCCTTCGCCAGCGCGGCGGCTTCGTCGAGGCCTTCCTTCGCCGCGTACTCGCGCACGTCCTGGGTGATCTTCATCGAGCAGAAGTGCGGGCCGCACATCGAGCAGAAGTGCGCGACCTTGGCCGACTCCTTGGGCAGGGTCTCGTCGTGGAAGGACTTCGCCTTGTCGGGGTCGAGGCCGAGATTGAACTGGTCGTCCCAGCGGAATTCGAAGCGCGCTTTCGACAAGGCGTTGTCGCGGATCTGCGCGCCGGGATGGCCCTTGGCCAGATCGGCCGCGTGCGCGGCGAGCTTGTAGGTGATGATGCCTTCCTTCACATCATCCTTGTCCGGCAGGCCGAGATGTTCCTTCGGCGTCACGTAGCACAGCATCGCGGTGCCGTACCAGCCGATCATCGCGGCGCCGATGCCGGAGGTGATGTGGTCGTAGCCCGGCGCGATGTCGGTGGTCAGCGGGCCGAGGGTGTAGAACGGCGCCTCGGAGCAGGACTCGAGCTGGATGTCCATGTTCTCCTTGATCAGCTGCATCGGCACGTGGCCGGGGCCTTCGATCATCACCTGGACGTCGTGCTTCCACGCCACCTGGGTCAGTTCGCCGAGCGTGCGCAGTTCGGACAATTGCGCCTCGTCGTTGGCGTCGTAGATCGAGCCGGGACGCAGGCCGTCGCCGAGCGAGAAGGCCACGTCGTAGGCCTTCATGATGTCGCAGATGTCCTCGAAGTGCGTATAGAGGAAGCTCTCCTTGTGATGCGCGAGGCACCACTTGGCCATGATCGAGCCGCCGCGGGAAACAATCCCGGTCATGCGGTTGGCGGTCATCGGCACGTAGCGCAACAGGACGCCGGCGTGGATCGTGAAGTAGTCGACGCCCTGCTCGGCCTGCTCGATCAGGGTGTCGCGGAACATCTCCCAGGTCAGTTCCTCGGCCTTGCCGTCGACCTTTTCCAGCGCCTGGTAGATCGGCACGGTTCCAATGGGCACCGGCGAATTGCGGATGATCCACTCGCGCGTCTCGTGGATGTTCTTGCCGGTCGACAGATCCATCACGGTGTCGCCGCCCCAGCGGATCGCCCAGGTCATCTTCTCGACTTCTTCCTGGATACTGGAACCCAGCGCGGAGTTGCCGATGTTGGCGTTGATTTTGACGAGAAAATTCCGGCCGATGATCATCGGCTCGGATTCCGGGTGATTGATGTTGTTGGGGATGATGGCGCGGCCGCGCGCGACTTCGCTGCGCACGAACTCGGGCGTGATCTCGTTCTGCAGGCTGGCGCCGAAGTTCTGCCCCGGGTGCTGACGGGCCATCAGCGCAGCGAGCTTCGCCCCCTGCGGGCCGGATGCCTTCAGCGATTCCAGATAGGCGGTGCGGTTGTTGTTCTCGCGGATCGCGATGAACTCCATCTCCGGCGTGATGATGTCCTGCTTCGCGTAGTGCATCTGCGTCACGTTCATGCCGGCCTTGGCGCGGCGCGGCGTGCGGTGCAGACCGGGGAAGCGCATCGTGGCGAGTTCGGGATTGGCGGCCTGCTGGCGACCGTATTCGGAACTCAGGTCGGCCAGCACCTCGGTGTCGCCGCGTGCCTCGATCCACTTCGTGCGCAGCGCGGGCAGGCCGGTGCGGATGTCGATCTTCGCCGTCGGGTCGGTATACGGGCCGGAGCAGTCGTAAACGAAAATCGGCGGATTCGGTTCGGAGTGCGCGCCGCCTGCGCCGTTCTCGCCGCTGAACATCAGCGGCGTGTCAGCCTGGCTGATCTCGCGCATCGGCACGCGGATGTCGGGCTGGCTGCCCTGCACGTAGATCTTGCGCGAGTTCGGCAGCGGTTGCACCGCCGCTTCGTCGACGTGCGCGGTGGCGGCTAGGAATTTGGGGTTGGCGTTCATGGCGGGCGCTCCAGCAGAATTAGGGTGGAGGCCGCTGAGTCAGCCTCGCTATTTAGTCCACGGGAGGCCTGTCAGCCTCCCTACGGCGGTCTCAACCGCATCAGGTTCGAAGGGTATCTCTCACTCCATTCGGCGTGACGGCCGTCCGGAGACCCCTGGCGAGCGGCTCAAGGTAGCGGAATTGTGGAATAATTGCAAGGCAATCCCCCATCTAACTTATTGATATTCAAGGGTACCGCATGGACATGGAACAGGCGCGCTACAACATGGTGGAACAGCAGATCCGCCCCTGGGATGTACTGAATCAGGATGTGCTCGACCTGCTGTTCAAGGTGCGCCGCGAGGATTTCGTGCCCGAAGCGCACCGCGCGCTGGCCTTCGTCGACATGGAAATCCCGCTCGGACACGGCCAGTCGATGTGGACGCCCCGGCTGGAGGCCCGCGCGCTCCAGGAACTCGTCATCCGTCCCACCGACCGCGTGCTGGAAATCGGCACCGGCAGCGGCTATCTCACGGCGCTCCTGGCTGCCCAGGCCGCCGAGGTGGTGTCGGTCGACATCGTGCCTGAATTCACCGCGGCCGCTACCCAGAAACTGCGGGCGCACGGCTTCGAGAACATCGCGCTGCATACCGGCGACGGCGCTCGCGACTGGTCCGACGAAGCCGGCTTCGACGTCATCGTGCTCACCGGTTCGACCCCGCTGCTGTCGGATGCCTTCCGCCGCCGCCTCCACGTGGGCGGCCGCCTGTTCGCCATCGTCGGCGAGGCGCCGGTGATGCAGGCGCAGCTCATCACCTGCACCGCTCCCGGCGCCGCACGCAGCGTGACGCTGTTCGAGACCTGCGTCGCGCCGCTGCTGAACGCGCCGCACCCCGCCGCATTCGTATTCTGATGCGCCAGTTTCGCCCCCCTGAACTCGCCGCCCACATCCAGTCCGGCCACACGCCCGTGCTGCTCGATGTGCGCGAACCCTGGGAGTGGAATCTCTGCCGCCTGCCGGGCGCGATCCTGATTCCGATGCGCGAACTGCCTGCACGTCTGTCGGAGTTGAACAAGGATGCCGAAACAGTAGTCATCTGCCATCATGGCGTACGCAGCTATCACGCGGCGCGCTATCTGGAGACGGCCGGGTTTGTCGACGTCGTCAACCTCGCGGGCGGCGTCGCCGCCTGGGCCGACGAAGTCGACCCGGCCATGCCGCGCTACTGAATACCCTCTATCTAGGACTGGACCACCATGCAATTCAAACCCCTGTCTCTCGCCATCGCCCTTGCTCTGGCACCTGTCGCCCACGCAGAAAACCTGTCCGCCGTCTTCCAGGACGCGCAGGCCTACGATGCCCAGTATGCCGCCGCCCGCGCCGCTTACCAGGCCGGTCAGGAGAAGGCGGTCCAGGGCCGTGCGGGCCTGCTGCCCAACGTCAACCTGGGCGGCAACGCCCAGTACAACAAGATCGACTCCAGCCTGCCCGGCGGCGATGCCGACTACGCATCCAACGGCCTGTCGCTGAACGCCACGCAGCCGCTGTTCCGTAAACAGAATATGGTGCAGTACGAGCAATCCAAGCAGCAGGTCAAGATCGCCGAGATGCAGTTGAAGGTGGCCGAGCAGGACCTGATCCTGCGCGTCGCGCAGGCGTATTTCGACGTACTGCAGTCGCAGGACAACATCGCCTTCATCAATGCGCAAAAATCGGCCATCACCGAACAGCTGGCGTCCGCCAAGCGCAACTTCGAAGTCGGCACCGCCACCATCACCGACACCCACGAAGCGCAGGCACGCTACGACCTCGCCGTGGCGCAGGAAATCGCCGAACAGAACAGTCTCGCCATCCGTCTGCGCACACTGGAAAAACTCATCGGCAAGCCGCCCGGCGCGCTCGACATCTTCGTGGAACCGGGCGAGCTCAAGGTCGAAGCGGAGTCCATCGACACCTGGGCCGCGCGCGCCAGCGAAGGCAACCTGCAGGCCGAGATCCAGCGCATCGCCAAGACCATCGCCGACCAGGAAGTCGAACGCAACCGCGCCGGCCATTACCCCACGCTCGACGCCGTCGCCGGCTACACCATCAACAACAACCAGAATTTCGGCACGCTGCAGGTGGACACCCGCGCCGCCAGCATCGGCGTGCAGCTCAACCTGCCGATCTACCAGGGTGGTCTTGTCAACTCGCGCGTGCGCGAAGCCGTCGCCAACCAGGAAAAGGCGCGCCAGGACCTCGAGGCCGCGGCCCGCGACGCCAGCCTGCAGGCCCGCCAGGCCTGGCTCAACGTCAGCAGCGGCGCGGCCCGCGTGAAAGCGCTGGAACAGGCGCTCACCTCCACCCAGGCCCAGCTCGACTCCACCAAGCTCGGCCTGCAGGTCGGCGTGCGCACCAGCCTCGACGTGCTGAACGCCGAACAGCAGGTGCTGTCCGCCCGCCGCGACCTGGCCGGCGCGCGCTACGCCTACCTGCTGGCCGGCCTGTCGCTCAAGGCCGCCGTGGGCAGCCTCAATCCTGCCGACCTCGCCGAGATCGACCAACACCTGAAACCCGCGGTGCAATAAACCACCGACAGCCTAAACAGGAACGAGCCTGGCCACCCGGGCCGCCGCGCCGCGATGGCGGGCGGCAAAGGCCTGTCCCGCCTCGCCCATCCGGGCACGCGCCGGGGCATCGCTCAGCAGCGCCAGCGCGTCGTGCATCAAGGCCGTCGCATCGTCGACCCGCCGCACCGCACCGGTCTCGATCGCGAGACGCGTCGCCTCCTCGAAGTTGAAGGTGTGCGGCCCCACCAGCACCGGCCGCCCCACGCTCGCCGCCTCGATCAGGTTCTGCCCACCCAGCGGCATCAGGCTGCCGCCGACGAAGGCCACGTCGCAGGCTGCGTAATACGCGAACAGCTCGCCCAGGCTATCGCCCAGCAGCACGCGCGTCCGGCTATCCAGCGGCGCCTCGCCCAGCGCGCTGCGCCGCCGGTACGCCAGGCCGGCCGCCTCGATCAGCTCCGCCACCTCGTCGAAACGTTGCGGATGACGCGGCACCAGCACCAGCAGCACGTCATCCGGCGCAGTCTCGGCAAACGCGCGCAGCAGCGGCGCTTCCTCGCCCTCGCGCGTACTTGCCGCGAGCAGCACCGGGCGCGATCCCCATTGCGCTTTCCACGCCGCCCCACGTGCCAGCAACGCATCCGGCGGCGCGATATCGAACTTGAGATTGCCGGTGACGTGCACGGCCGGCGCACCGAGTGTCCGCAGGCGTTCGGCGTCGGCGTCGGACTGCGCGGCAACGATCGCGATTCGCTGCAGGCACGCCCGCGTCAGCGCCGGCAGCCGCGCGTAGCCGCGCGCCGAGCGCTCGGACAGCCGCGCGTTCGCCAGCACGATCGGCACCTGCCCGCGCGCGGCGGCATGGATAAGATTGGGCCACAACTCGGTTTCCATCAGGATGCCGACGCGCGGCCGCACGCGGCGCATGAAGCGGCGCATCGACCCGGCATAGTCGTAAGGCAGGTAGACGATGCGCGCGAAGCTGCCGTACAGCGATTCGGCGGTGGCGCGTCCGGTCGGCGTCATGCAGGTGAGCAGCAGCGGCGCGTCCGGGTGTGCGGCGCGCAGCGCCTGGATGAGCGGCTGCGCCGCGCGCATCTCGCCGACCGACACCGCATGGATCCACAGCGCGCCCGTGACTGGCACCGGGCCGTGCGCCAAGCGTTCGCCCCAGTGCTTCAAATAACCGTGCTCGCGGCGCCCGCGCCGCAACAGGCGCAACGGAATCAGCGGCGCCGCCAGCAGCAGGGCCAGCCGATACAGGCTCCAGTCGAATAACAGGCGCAGGGTGGGCATCACCGGATTGTAAATGGGCGGGTGCTAGAATCGACGCCACTCTGGAGGCCAAACAATGAAAATCCTGCTCACCGGCGCGGCCGGGTTTATCGGTATGCATGTCGCGCAAATCCTGCTCAAGCGCGGCGACGAGGTCGTCGGCATCGACAGCCTCAACGACTACTACGACCCCGCGCTCAAGCTCGCGCGGCTCGAACAGCTGAAGCCCTACCCCAACTTCCGCTTCGTCAAGGACGACATCTCCGACCGCATGGTGATGGAGGATCTGTTCGAAAAAGGCCACTTCGACGCCGTCATCAACCTCGCCGCGCAGGCCGGCGTGCGCTACTCGCTGAAGAATCCGCACGCCTACGTGCAGTCGAACCTGGTCGGCTTCGCCAACCTGCTCGAAGGCTGCCGCCACCACGGCATCAAGCACTTCGTCTACGCCAGCTCGTCCAGCGTCTACGGCGCCAACACCAAGATCCCGTTCTCGGTGCACGATCCGGTCAACCATCCGGTCAGTCTCTACGCCGCGAGCAAGAAGGCCAACGAGCTGATGGCGCACACCTACTCGCACCTCTACGGCCTGCCCACCACCGGCCTGCGCTACTTCACCGTCTACGGCCCCTGGGGCCGGCCCGACATGTCGCCGTGGCTCTTCACTTCCGCCATCCTCGAAGGCCGCACCATCGACGTCTTCAACCACGGCGACATGATGCGCGACTTCACCTATATCGACGACATCGCCGACGGCACCGTGAAAGTGCTCGATCGCATCCCGCAGGGCGACCCCAGCTTCGACCACAAAAATCCGGACCCCGCCACCAGCCACGCGCCCTACCGCATCTACAACATCGGCAACCACACCCCGGTGCAACTGATGGACTTCATCGGCACCATCGAGAAGGCGCTGGGCCAGGAGGCGAAGAAGAATTTCCTGCCGATGCAGGACGGCGACGTGCAGGCAACCTATGCGGATGTGGACGACCTCATCCGCGACACAGGGTTCAAGCCGGCGACGACGCTGGAGTATGGGATAGCGAAGTGGGTGGAGTGGTACCGGGGGTACAAGCGGCTGGGCTGAGCAACATTCTATGAATGTTTTGCAGTTGAGTTAGCGCTAGGTCTGTTGTGGCAAAGGACAAACTCCCTCAATACCGCGGCCTGCTAACAGCCGGGCAGATCGCGACCGGAATCAACGCTGCTAATCGGAACGCACGACGCCTGTATGAGGATGCGTACTTCATGTATGAAGCTAAGCGACTCCCCTCAGCGACAGCGTTGGCAATACTAAGCATTGAAGAGGCAGGCAAACCGACCATTCTTCGCCAACTAGCATTGGCAGAAACAGATGGCGAATGTAAGCAGCTTTGGCGCGCGTACCGAAGTCATGCGCACAAGAACACGGCTTGGATCTTGGGTCAACTTGTGGCACAAGGAAAACAACGGCTTGAAGATTTCCTGCCTGCCTTCGATCCAACTTCGGATCATCCTGACATGCTGGAGAACCTAAAGCAGCTCTGTCTCTATACTGACCACTACACAACAGGTCGGTGGTCAGATCCTGCAGAGGTTGACCTCGATTTCATCTCTGAGTATTTGCTGAAGATGGCATCGGTACTATCTAACGGCCCTACAACTACTGAGATTGAAATCGAACTCTGGATCAAGCATATGCTGCCTGTGAAGCATGAGCCGCCAGACGTTTCGAAAAATGCGCTGAAGGCTTGGTACGACGACATGAGGAAACTTGGCCTTACAAATATGTCCCCTGAGTACATCGATAGCGTTCTCGAACACAATCAATTCCCTACCTAACAAAGACTAGACCCGGTCGAAATTCATGGGTCAGACTCGATTAATCACAACGTTCAAAAATGAACCCTTCCACGGTCAAAACCTACCTGCCCTGGGTCGTCGCCGTGGCGCTGTTCATGGAACAGCTCGACACGACCATCGTCAACACGGCGGTGCCGGCGATGGCGAAGAGCCTGCAGGTGACGCCGCTGAGCCTGAAGGCCGTGGTGGCCAGCTACATCCTGAGCCTGGCGGTGTGCATCCCGGTGAGCGGCTGGATGGCTGACCGCTACGGCACGCGGCGCGTGTTCAGCATCGCGGTCGGGCTCTTCACCTTTTCCTCGGTTCTGTGCGGCCTGGCGCTGAACGCGCCGATGCTGGTCGCGGCACGCATTCTGCAGGGCGTGGGCGCGGCGATGATGATGCCGGTGGGCCGGCTGACGATCATCCGCACGTTTCCCAAATCGGAACTGCTGCGGGCGATGAATTTCGTCATCATCCCGGCGCTGATCGGTCCGCTGCTCGGGCCCACGGTCGGCGGCCTGATCGTGCACTGGGTTTCCTGGCGCTACATCTTCTTCGTCAACGTGCCGATGGGCCTGCTGGCGCTATGGCTGGCGCATCGCCACATGCCGGATTACCGCGGCGACGCGGCGCGCCCACTGGATGTCGTCGGCCTGGTCCTGTTCGGCAGCGGCACGGCGCTGTTGTCCTGGCTGCTGGAAATCTTCGGCGAACACCGGATCGACGCGACTTCGGCGGCCGTGTTGCTGCTGCTCTGCGTAAGCCTGCTGGGCGCGTATTTATGGCATGCCCGCGAGACGCCGCATCCGTTGTTGCGCCTGAGGCTGTTCCGGGTACGCACGTTTCGCATCTCGGTGATGGGCGGTTTCGTCACGCGGCTGGGGGTAGGCGGGATGCCGTTTCTGCTGCCGCTGCTCTACCAGCTCGGCCTGAGCCTGCCGGCATGGCAGTCGGGTCTGCTGATGATGCCGACCGCGGCGGCGGCCATGGGCATGAAAATCATCGCCCCGCGCGTGCTGGCACGCTTCGGCTACCGCCGCATCCTGATCGTGAATACGGTGATGATCGGAGCCGTCATCAGCCTTTTCTCGCTGGTGAATCCGGCCACGCCGATCGCGCTGATCGTGCTGCTGGGCCTGTCCATGGGCTTCTTCAATTCGCTGCAATTCACCAGCATGAATTCGATGGCCTACGCCGATATCGATACGCCCGATTCGAGCATGGCCAGCACGATCGCGAGTTCGCTGCAGCAGATGTCGATGAGCTTCGGGCTGGCGTGCGGTTCGCTGATCGCCGGCTGGTATCTGGGCGACCTGCCGCAAACCGACCGCGTGGCGGTGACGACCGCGCTGCATCATGCCTTTTTGACGCTGGCCGGGCTGACGATCCTCTCGTCGCTGTCGTTCTGGTCGCTCCGCCCCGGGGATGGCGAAAGCGTCAGCCGGGGATCGGTGCGCGTGGCGGAATGAACGCGGGAAACGAACGGGCCGCCTGCGCGATCCGCCGCCCGTCTATCGCTCCACTTCCTGCGCGCTGATCATGTTCTGGTAGAGCAGCGCCGAGATGACCAGCGTGTCCTGGCTGTTCACGTTTTCAAACGACAGCCCGTGCAGGAGGGTGAGGTTTTCATCCACCGTGGGACGCGACGCATTCACCGAACGAATCGTGCAGTCCAATACGAGCACATGCTCGGCATCGCCGATCTTGACGCGGAACTTGAGCGTGAGCGGGCTGCCCACGTCGCCCATCTTTTCGCTGGCGGCGAGCAAGGCGCCGCCGAGGCTGATGTCGCGCGCAACGCAGGCATGGCCACGGCCCCCTTCGGCGGTGGCGTGACAGATGATATTGATCCGCCCGCGCGAACTGCTGCGCACGACCAGTCCGCGCACTTCCTTGGGATAGGCGAGATGGATATGCGGATAGGGCGTATTGGTGACGCGCTTGGCCATCGTGGTGAAGGCGTAGGCCGTTTTCCCGCTGAACAGGCGCACGACGAAATCCTGCCCTTCACGCACCAGCATCAGGCTGCCATTGATGATGGGCGTGGTCACGATGACACTCTGGCCTTCCAGGTAACCGATCAGGGTGACGAAGCAGCGGGACGGTTCGACATCGGACTGGAACTGCAGCTGTATCGTATCGCCGATGCCCAGCTTGATCTGGTCCAGCGACAGCACCCCGGATTCGCGCTGGGCCGGGGCCGGGTCGCCTTTGCCGGCTTTGGGGGATGGATCCTCCGGGCCGCCGGATGCCGGCTTGTCTGGATCGGTTGGTTTGTGCTGTTCTGACATGGCGTGTCCACGTGACAATTTTCTCGATATGGCATGACGGCACGTCAATTTGCCAAGGCCCGATCCGGGCCAGGCAATACCCGCATCGGGTTCCCGGGCGGACGCAATTCGACGTTTCGCCTGATGCCTCCAGGTCATCATAACAATGCCGGGCAGCAACGATTCCTCTCCCCTTGCCGCGCCAGCCTTCCAAGTAAACCACACTCGCCGTGTATCGTTCATATGCGGCATGCCGGCCTGTCGTCATATGACGACAGGCTCAATCCGTTCTATCTTTTTGTTTTGTAGGAATATTCCAAAAACCGCCCCGTTCCGATGTCGTCGTCAGGCGACATTTTGGCCTGTTTTTCTCCTTGGCCGAGCCTGCTGAATCCCTTACCCGACTGTTTATCAACGGGTTTTCTGTGCTGGCCCATCTGTTGCTCTACCACTCAGGCGTCCAGTTCCGGCCGCAACCACACCAGAGCGTTTCACCCAGATTCACCCAGATACAGAGAGAGACCCTACCCATGCTCAAATCCTTCATGCAACCCGGCACTGCCAGCAATTCACGAACTGATTCGACCCGGACGGGCCATTCGGGATATCCGAGCAAACCGGCCGAAGCCACCAAGCCTGCCGAGGCCGCCAAAGTGGAAACGGCCCCGGAAGTCATTCCGTCCACGCGTAACGAAGAAGGCAGCAAACTCATCGTCGGGCCGAACATCAAGCTGAAGGGCGCCGAGATCACCGATTGCGAGATCCTGGTGGTGGAAGGTCGCGTGGAAGCGTCGATGAACAGCCGCGATATCCGCATCGCCGAAGGCGGCGTGTTTTCGGGCAAGGCCGAGATCGACGTAGCGGAAGTGCACGGCACCTTCGAGGGCGAGTTGACCGCCCGCAAGCGGCTGGTGGTCTATGCCACCGGCCGCGTCAACGGCACGATCCGCTACGGGGCCTTGATGGTCGAGGAAGGCGGCGTCATCACCGGCAACATGGCGATGCATACGGCCGGCCCCAGTCTGGCCAAGCTGCCGGATGCCGCGGCCCCGGTGTCCGAAGCGGTTCAGGAGAAGGCGGCGGAACTCGAAGAGATTCGTTCCGCATCCACCTTCGGCCGCAACCAGCGACGCAACTGACCAACCTGAGGCGGGGCTGTCTGCGATAGGCGACAGCTCCGCCCGCATCTTCGGGGACGCTCGACGCCCCGCCCCGTCCTTGCCCCACATCGGCTATCAGGCCTGCTCAACCGGTGCGGAAAACGAACCGCCGGACTGAACTCGGACCGGTCGGATTGCTCCAATCCCCGGCAGCCTGCTCACGTCATGCAGGTTCGATGCGCTGGGGCAGCCCCCTGTAAACAGGGCTTCACGAAAACTTCATTTTCCCCGGGCGCCCATCCATGCGAACGTTCCTGCGGGCTGGCGTGTCAAGAAATCAGCGCGGCCTCCCGGCCGCGTTTTTGCCGCTTTGTCTGCCGTCATCGGGTCCCGTATGTTCATCGTTGCGCTCGCTTGTGTCCTGCTCCTGGCCTTGACCACTGTCACCCACTACGAGGCGCTCAGCAGCCTCAACACGCGGCTGGTGTCGCTCGCCATTCCCAACCGCAGCAAGCTATTGGTCGTCATCTCGACGGCCTTCATGGCCCATGCGCTGGAAATGACGCTCTACGGTCTGACCATCTATCTCCTGACGAAATATTTCGGGGTAGGCGCCCTCAGCGGGCCGTCCGGCCATTCATTGGTAAGCTGCCTTTATTTTTCTGCGGAAACCTATACTTCGCTCGGCTTTGGCGATCTCACGCCCATCGGTCAGATCCGGATGATTGCCGGGGTGGAAGCGCTGAACGGCCTGCTGCTGATCGGCTGGTCGGCGTCGTACACCTACATTGCCATGGAGCGTTTCTGGAACCTGGACGCGGCGCGGCGCCACCAGTGAGCGCGCGGGCATCGAGAGGCCGGCTTTTCCATGGCGCGCCGTGTCAGCCGTTCGATGCCGCCAGCGCATCCGCCTGGTCCACGCGCTCCCAGCTGAAGCCCGGCTCGGCCCGCCCGAAGTGGCCGTAGGCTGCTGTCTTCCGATAGATCGGGCGACGCAGGTCAAGGCTTTCGATGATGCCGCGCGGGGTGAGCCTGAAGGTGCGGCGCACCATGGCTTCGAGCGTATCGTCCGCCACGGTCCCGGTGCCGTAGGTGTCGATCAGGAGGGACACCGGCTCGGCCACGCCGATGGCATACGCCAGCTGGACCAGGCAGCGTCTGGCATAACCCGCTGCCACGAGATTCTTGGCGATGTAGCGCGCCATGTACGCCGCCGAGCGATCGACCTTGGTGGGATCCTTGCCCGAAAACGCACCGCCGCCGTGGGGGCAGGAGCCGCCATATGTGTCGACGATGATCTTGCGCCCGGTGAGGCCGGTGTCGCCGTTGGGGCCACCGATCTCGAACGGGCCGGCGGGATTGACCCACAGCTTGAAGCCCGGCGTGCGCAACGCCAGGGGCACCAGCGGATCGACGATTTCGCGCGCGACTTCCTGCGCGACCCACACGGGGTCGAGGTCGCGCGCGATCTGGGTGGAGATGACCACGTTCTCGATGCCGGCCACCCGCTGTCCTTCATAGGCCACCGTCACCTGGCTTTTGGCATCGGGGCGCAGCCAGGGCAAGGCGCCGGATTTGCGCAGCTCGGCCTGTTTCTGCACCAGGCGATGCGCCAGCCAGACCGGATAAGGCATCAGGTCGGGCGTTTCGTCGCAGGCATAGCCGAACATCAGGCCCTGGTCGCCGGCGCCGATGTCGCCGCCCGCGAGCGTGATGCCCTTGTGGATCTGGATGGACTGGTGATTGAAGCGCACCTGCACTTCGCAGGTGTTGGGATCGATGCCGGTATCGGTGTCGCAATAGCCGATGTCGCGCAGCACCTGGCGGGCGATCCCCTCGGCGCGCTCGCGAACCTCGTCGAACAGTTCCTTGCGGACGGTCTTGAACTCGCCGGCGATCACCACCAGGTTGTCGGCGACGAAGGTTTCGCAGGCCACTTTGGCCTCGGGCTCCTCGGCCAGAAAGGCGTCGAGGATGGCGTCGGAAATCTGGTCGGCGATCTTGTCGGGGTGACCTTCCGAGACGGATTCGGAGGTAAACAGATGGCGGCGGGGATTCATGGTCGGTTTCCTGTGCAGCGTGATGCGAAAAGGGATTAAGCCTCGCGTGCCGCGAGGCGCCACAGCGACGTGACCTCGGCGGCACGGGCGGCGTGAAGCGGGTCGGTTTGATCGGCCGCGCGCGGGTGCGTAGGGTGGGTGTCCAGCCGCGCCACGACGTCCAATCCGGCCGCGCCGAACGCATCGAGCAGCCATGCACGCGTGCGCAGGCCCAGATGCTCGGCCAGGTCCGACAGGATCAGCCAGCCTTCGCCGCCCGGCTCCAGATGTGCCGCCAGCCCGTTCAGGAAACCAAGCAGCATGCGGCTGTCCGGATCGTAGATCGCGTGTTCGAGCGGCGAATGCGCGCGTGCGGGCAGCCAGGGCGGATTGCAGACGACGAGGGGCGCACGCCCCGGCGGGAACAGATCGGCCTCGACGACGTCCACCCGTCCCTTCAGCCCGAGCCGGGCGAGATTCTGGCGCGCACACGCCAGGGCACGCGGGTCCTGGTCGGTGGCGACGACATGCTTGACCCCGCGGCGCGCCAACAGCGCCGCCAGCACGCCCGTCCCCGTGCCGATGTCGAAGGCGAGCGCCGACGAAGGCAGCGGCGCCTCGGCCACCAGCTGCAGATACTCGCCGCGCACCGGCGAAAACACGCCGTAGTGCGGGTGGATGCGTTCGCCGAGCGCCGGAATGTCGACGCCTTTCTTGCGCCACTCGTGGGCGCCGATCACGCCGAGCAACTCGCGCAGCGAGACCACCGAAGGCACCTCGCCCGCGCCATAGGCCTCGGCGCAGGCTTCCTTCACATTCGGCGCGCGCCGCAAGGGAATGCTGTAATCCGCCTCCAGGGGCAGCAACAGCATGCCGAGGGTGCGGGCGCGCTGGGACTGGGCCTGGCGATAAAAATTGAAGGCTTCGATCGGCGACGCGGCGGGCTTGCGCGGCTTGCGGTCGATGCGGCGCGCCATGGCCTGCAGCAACTGGCGCGCATTCTGGAAATCGCCGCGCCACAGCAGCGCAGTGCCCTCGCTGGCCAGGCGATACGCCGCATCCGCCGCGAGGCGGTCGTCCGCAAGCATCACGCGTTTGGGTGGCGGCGACCCGCTTTCCGAGCGCCAGCGGGCGGTCCGGCTCGCGTCGGCCTCGGTCCAGTTCAGCACGGCAGGCGGTGCGTCAGGTTGAGGTTTCGTCACAGCTTCGCACTGCGTCCGCCGTCCACTGCCAGGATCTGTCCGGTCACGTACTGGGTATCCATCGCAAAGAAACGCACCGCCAGCGCGATGTCGTGGGGATCGCCGGCGCGCTTCAGCATGGTGTGCGAGACGATGCGCTGGCGCGAGACCTCGTCGAAGTTCGCGTCGTCCTCAGGCCACATGATCGGCCCGGGCGCGATGCCGTTGACGCGTACTTCCGGCGCGAGTTCGCGCGCCAGCGACTTGGTGAGCCCTACAAGACCGGCCTTGGCGACGGAATAGACGACGTAGCTTTTCATCGGCCGTTCGGCGTGGATGTCGGTGATGTTGATGATGCAGCCATGGCGCTTCTTCAGTTCGGGCGCGGCGGCCTGCGACAGGAACATGGGCGCCTTGAGGTTGCTGCCCATGAGGTCGATCCAGTCCTTTTCGCCGATGGTGCCGACCGGCGTGGGATAGAAGCTCGACGCATTGTTGAGCAGCACGTCCAGCCCGCCGAACGAAGAGACGGTCTGGTGGACCAAGCTCGGCAGGCCGCCGGTGTCGTTCAGGTCGGCCTGGATCAGCGCTACCGAATCGGGGCGGAGGGCATTGAGTTCGTTCTGCAGCGCGCGCGCCTCGGCGGCCGAGCTGCGATAGTGGATCATCAGGTTGGCGCCGGCCGCGTGCAGCAGGCGCGCCGAGGCCGCGCCCACACGCCTGGCCCCGCCGGTAATCAATACGACTTTGCCATGCATCGGGATTCGCCCTTATAGTCACTCGATTCTGGATTATCCAGCCATTGCGCATTATCCCCGAACTCGATGCTGCCCGCCCCGACTCCCGACGCCCTTGCGCACAGCCAGCGCGTGACCGCGCATCTGCATGCGCTGATCGACGACGCGGGCGGCTGGATTCCGTTCTCGCGCTATATGGAAGCCGCGCTCTACGCGCCGGGGCTGGGCTACTACGCCGCCGGCGCGGCGAAATTCGGCGCGGCGGGCGACTTCGTCACCGCGCCGGAACTGACGCCGCTGTTCGGCCGCACGCTGGCGCAGGCGATTGCACCGGTGCTGGCCGAAACCGGCGGCGAGGTGCTGGAACTGGGCGCGGGCAGCGGCCGGCTGGCAGCGGACGTGCTGGGCGAACTGGAACGGCTGGGCGCCTTGCCGGCACGCTATGACATCCTGGAAGTCAGCGCCGACCTGCGCCAGCGCCAGCAGGAAACGCTTGTGCGCGAACGCCCGCATCTGTGCGAACGGGTGCAATGGCTGGATGCACTGCCCGATCACTTCCGGGGCGTGATCCTCGGCAACGAGGTGCTCGATGCGTTGCCGGTGGAGCTGGTGCATTGGACGGAAGACGGCGCGCAGACGCGCGGCGTGGTCCGGGAAGGAAAGTCCTTCGCATGGCAGGACCGGCCCATCGCCGACGCCGTGCTGCGCGCCCGTGCCGAGACAATGAATCAGGCACCCGGCTATCTGTCCGAGATCAATCTTGCCGCCGACGCCCTGATCGCCTCGCTCGCCCGCAGGCTCGACCACGGCCTGATCCTGATGATCGACTATGGCTTTGTCGCCGCCGAGTACTACCATCCGCAGCGCTACATGGGCACGCTGCGCGTGCATGTCCGTCACCATGCGCTCGACGATCCGTTTTATCTGCCGGGCCTGTGCGACCTCACCGCGCACGTCGATTTCAGCGCGGTGGCGCGTGCGGGACAGGACGCCGGGCTGGAACTCGCGGGCTACGCGAGCCAGGCGCATTTTCTGCTGGGAAGCGGGTTGACCGAACTGCTGATGCAGACGCCGCCTGCCGATGCGGCGGCTTATCTACCGCAGGCCAACGCCGTGCAGCGCCTGGTGTCACCCGCCGAGATGGGCGAGCTGTTCAAGGTGATCGGTTTTGCCAAGGGCGATCTCGCCCCGCTTGCCGGTTTTGCGCGCGGCGACCGCCGACACGCTTTGTAGATCAGACCAGCGGCAGCTGCGCGTCCTCTTCCGGCGGCAGGCGCGTCACCCGCACCGCATGCAACCGGCGGCTGTCGGCGCGCAGAATGCTGAACTGGAAGCCGTCGAATTTGACCGACTCGCCGCGCTTGGGCAGATGGCCGAAGCGCGAGACGACGAGGCCGCCGACGGTATCGAACTCCTCGTCGGAAAAATGCGCGCCCAGGACCTGGTTGAAATCGTCGATTTCGGTGCCTGCCTTCACGCGGAACACGTCTTCCTTCTCGCGGATGATGTTGTCCTCGGTCTCGTCGAAGTCGTATTCGTCCTCGATGTCGCCGACGATCTGCTCGAGCACGTCCTCGATCGTCACCAGTCCGGCCACGCCGCCATACTCATCGACGACAATGGCGATGTGGTTGCGGTTGGAGCGAAATTCCTTCAACAGCACGTTGAGCCGCTTCGATTCGGGAATGAACACGGCGGGACGCAGCATGCCGCGGATGTCGCTGTCGGATTCGGCGTAGTGCCGCAGCAGATCCTTCGCCAGCAGAATCCCGATGACGTCGTCGCGATCCTTGTCGATGACCGGGAAGCGCGAGTGCGCGGTTTCGATGACGAAGGGGATGAAGACCTCGGGCGCGTCATTGATGTCGATGACGTCCATCTGTGCGCGCGGGATCATGATCTCGCCGACGCGCATCTCGGATACCTGCAGCACGCCCTCGATCATCGCCAGGGCATCGGCATCCATCAAACTGTTTTCGTAGGCGCCGTGCAGCAATTCGATCAGCTGTTCACGGTCTTCGGGTTCACGCATCAGCCAGTGGGAGATGCGTTCGAGCAGGCTCGGTTTGGGGGGACTACTGTCGGACTCCATTTTCGTCAGGAAATGAAAGATAAGGATTGGGAATGCGGAATCGCCTCAGTATAACGGCTTCGCGCGATTCCATGATGTCCGCGTCGGCCGGGTCGATGTGGTCGTAGCCTTGCAGATGCAGCACGCCATGGACGGTCATGTGCGCGTAATGATCCTTGAGCGGCTTGCCCTGCTCGCGCGCCTCGCGCTCGACCACCGGCGCACAGATGACCACGTCGCCGCCAAGCACGCCCCGCCCTGATTCATCGCGGCCAATTTCGCCGTATTCGAAAGTCAGCACGTTGGGAACGTAATCCTTGTCGCGGTAGTCCTGGTTGAGCGCCTGCGCCTCCTCGGCGTCGACGATGCGCACGGTGATCTCGGCGGCATGTTCCAGCGCGGCGGCGACCCAGCGGCGGATCTGCGCGCGACTCGGCAGGTTGTCGGCGTCGCTGGCGAATTGCACCGCCAGGCTGAATTCAGCACTCAATGCTTGTCCGTCTCCGCGCGGCGCGCGGCGTAGGCGTCGACGATGCGGCCGACCAGCGGGTGGCGCACCACGTCCTCGGACTGGAAGTGCGTGAAGGCGATGCCGCGCACGCCTTCCAGTACGTCGTTGGCGTCCATCAGGCCGGACTTCACGTGCTTGGGCAGGTCGATCTGCGTCGGGTCGCCGGTCACCACCGCGCGCGCGCCGAAGCCGATGCGCGTCAGGAACATCTGCATCTGCTCGGGCGTGGTGTTCTGCGCCTCGTCGAGGATGATGAAGGCGTGGTTGAGCGTGCGCCCGCGCATGAAGGCGAGCGGCGCGACCTCGATGGCGTGGCGCTCGATCAGGCGCGTCACCTTGTCGAAGCCCATCAGGTCGTAGAGCGCGTCGTACAGCGGGCGCAGGTAGGGGTCGACCTTCTGCGTCAGGTCGCCCGGCAGGAAGCCGAGCCGCTCGCCCGCTTCCACCGCCGGCCGCGTCAAAACCAATCGTTTCACCTGCTCGCGCTCCAGCGCGTCGACCGCGCAGGCGACGGCCAGATAGGTCTTGCCGGTACCGGCCGGGCCGATGCCGAAGGTGATGTCGTGGCTGCGGATCTGCTCGATGTATTCACCCTGACGCGGCGTGCGCGCGCGCAGGTCGGCGCGGCGGGTGCGCAGCGCGGGACCTTCCTCGTCGGCGCGGCCGCGCGTGAGCTCGACCAGGCCAAGCTGGATATCGTCGAGGCTCAGCTCGTCGTGCGCGCGGTTGTAGAAATGCTCGATCGCCTGCGCGCCCTTTTCCGCCTGTGCGGCGTCGCCGGACACCCTGAAGCTCGAGCCGCGACGGCCGATGGTGACATCGAACGCGGCCTCGATCTGGCGCAGGTTCTCGTCGAGCGGCCCGCACAGGTTGGCCAGCCGCCGGTTGTCTTCGGGGGCCAGACGCAGTTCGACGATGTCGGTTTTCAAGCGGATTCCGTTTCGGTGGTGGCGACCTCGCCGCGCAGGCTGTGCGGGTAGGCCTCGGTGATGGTGACGTCGACGAACTGGCCGATCAGGCGCGGCTGGCCGGCAAAGTTGACGATGCGGTTGTTGTCGGTGCGGCCGGCGAGTTCCTCGACATTCTTACGGGCGTGGCCTTCGACCAGCACGCGCTGCACGGTGCCGACCATGGCCTGGTTTACTTTCTGCGCCTGCGCCTCGATCTGCGCCTGCAACTGCATCAATCGCTGCGTCTTCAGTTCGGCTGTCACGTCGTCGGGATAATCCGACGCCGGCGTGCCGGGGCGCTTGCTGTAGATGAAGGAGAAGCTGGCGTCGAAGTCGAGTTCGCGGATCAGTTTCATCGTCGCCTCGAAGTCGGCCTCGGTCTCGCCGGGAAAGCCGACGATGAAGTCCGACGACAGGCACAGGCCGGGCCGCTGTTCGCGCAGCTTGCGGATGATCGACTTGAATTCGAGCACGGTGTGGCCGCGCTTCATTGCCGCCAGGATGCGGTCGGAGCCGGACTGCACGGGTAAATGAAGATGCGACACCAGTTTGGGCAGCTTGCCGTAGCATTCGATCAGGCGCTGCGTCATTTCGCGCGGGTGGCTGGTGGTGTAGCGGATCCGTTCGATGCCGGGAATCTCGTGCACCATCTCCAGCAGGAAGGCGAAGTCGGCGGTGCCGCCTTCGTGCAGCGCGCCCTGGTAGGCGTTGACGTTCTGTCCCAGCAGCGTGACTTCCTTGACGCCGCGTCCGGCGAGGTCGGCCACTTCGGCAATGACGTCGTCAAACGGGCGCGAGACTTCCTCGCCGCGCGTGTAGGGCACGACGCAGAAGGTGCAGTACTTGGAGCAGCCCTCCATGATCGAGACGAAGGCCGACGACCCTTCGACGCGCGCCGGCGGCAGGTGGTCGAATTTCTCGATTTCGGGGAAGCTGATGTCGACCTGGGCGCGGCCGCTCTCGCGCTTCTTCGCGATCAGCTCGGGCAGGCGGTGCAGCGTCTGCGGGCCGAACACCACGTCGACGAAGGGCGCGCGCGACACGATGGCGGCGCCTTCCTGGCTTGCCACGCAGCCGCCGACACCGATGATGAGATTGGGGTTCGCCTGCTTCAGGTGGCGCACCCGGCCGAGGTCATGGAACACCTTCTCCTGCGCCTTCTCGCGCACCGAGCAGGTGTTGAACAGGATGACGTCGGCATCGTCCGGCGTGTCGGTCGGGGTCAGGCCTTCGGCGACGTTGAGCACGTCGGCCATCTTGTCCGAGTCGTACTCGTTCATCTGACAGCCGAAGGTTTTGATGTAGATCTTTTTCATGAGGGTGCCGGGACAGTGAATAGACTGGGGGCGGGGATTTTGCTGCGCAGCTTCGATCAAGTGCGCAACGAAAAGGAATGTGGCGAATCACCGGCCCCGGCGCATGGATCCGAATAAGCCATTGATTCAGAACAGCTAACAATAGTGGGCTGCAATCATATCATGGCTTTGGGCGCGCCACCCGCTTCCCCGGGTTTCGGCGAGGCGGGAACTGGCCAAGCTCATTCGAACAATATCGCTTCCCCGTTGCCCGGGCAGTCGGCATATTGGGCGGAGGTAAAGATGTCGTTCGCGCACCTTGCCGGCGGCCAGCATCACCTTTGCCAGCCTTCCGATTACCTGGAACCCGCTGACACAGCCGCCTGATCGGCCGCAGTTCCAGCGCGGCTGCCCCCTACCGCTTCCCCGGCCTCCCTTTCGTGCATATGCGCCTCCAAGGCACGCTCCTTTTCCACCAGTTTTTTGAAGCGCTTGGTATTGCTGCTGTACTCGCGTATCCCGACATAGAAGACGACAACCCCGGAGAAGACCAGCAGGAATCCGCTGACCACGAAGAACGGGTGGCCGATCAGCTTGATGAATGCGATGCCAAGAACCGCCATGGCAATGGCGGTCCGGCTGTAGGCCAGAAAGGTGCGCTTGTTGGCCAAAACCGTGCGATCCAGCGCGAGCCAGTCGCGCAGGATCATGGCTTCGCGTTCGAATTCCAGGTAGGGGTCGTCGATCACACGTTACCTCGTCAAATCATCTGTCGTTAATCGGGCTGGGACGAATGTTGCATTTCTATGACGCATGAGCAGCCCGATTGTTCCAGCTTCAAGAACCGGCCCTTATTGCCGGTTGCAGGTCGGCCGTGTGCCATTGGCAGAAATGAAAGCGGCCTGCATCGCTGCAGGCCGCTCGTGTTCTGGTGGTGATGAGTGGACTTGAACCACCGACCTACGGATTATGAATCCGTCGCTCTAACCGACTGAGCTACATCACCCTGAGACTGCTTTTCCGGCTGAGGACCGCCGAAAAGGCGCGCATTTTAGCTGACGCGGACAGGGACTGTCAAAGAAAGGCGGAAATGGTGTGCGGGGAAATTTCAAATGAGTAGACCGCCTGTCTAGGCGGTCTGTATTTATTTATTTGATTCGCACCTTAAAGCTATTGTGCTGCGGCAATCTTTGAAATTAGTTCGTTTGAATCAGTAGGTGTATTGCTCGTGCTTTCAATCAGCACCAAATGTCCGATGGTTGACTGCTTAGGTTTATGGGTTGAGTCAAAGGTATTGGCAGTTTGCAAGAGATTCTGCCGAATACGATTGAGTTGCTTAATTAATTCTTCATTAGAAATATTTTTCATACGATTAGTCTTCCCATTTTCCGCTTGCGGTTTTTTTCCTTTTCCATTCACTCAATAAGCTACCAAGCAAACGAAGAAAGGGTTCCATAATTGGAAGGAAATGGTTTCCGTCTTCACGGCCACCACGCAATATTCCGGGCTTTTCAGAGTGGATGTTCAAAACTCCTATCGGAGTTATTCCATTACTCATTGAATCATCTAACCCCCCTGCATGTAGCGGAAAGCTAACGAAACTCTGAACCGCCCTACCATTTGGTGAGAGAAAATATTCATTGAGGTCGGTTATTACCGATGGTCGAAAATCACCCTCTTCCTCACACCACTCTCCTAAAGTAGATGTTTCAGGATAGATTGCAACTTTATTAGTATATGCAGATATTGGTGCGCCAGGTAGTAGCCGCCACTTTTGGTTTTTGGATTTAGAACTCTCTTGCACTGGCAATACAAAATCATCCAACTTATCGTCTACCCCTTGATCTTTCTTAGCTGAGCAAGTTGACAGATTGCGCCGCACTTCCAGCAACCCTTTAATTCGTTTGATTGAATATTCTTTCTCGATAAATTTAATACGTGCTTCCCATTTTGCTAAATCTTCATCAGGGATGCTTGCCGTATCTCGATAAATCATTATGTTTCCAGCGTACCTTGTTCCGTCTGCAGCCTCATCGAAGTTTTTAGCCAACCTTAGCATCGACCAAATCACCATTCGGATAGTTTCTTCTAATTGTTCATTCTCAAGATCGACTGTCTGAAGTGTAAGCAAAGAGGCTGTGTGACAGTCAACGTATACTCTTTGAACGTTATATAAGAAGTTTGCTGGAGGAACGGTTTTAACCAACTCTTCAAGTTTCTCAGTTTGCCTAATTAAAGCGCTATGGGCTTCTTTCTGATGATTATCAATTGCACGCTGTCTAAACAAAAATCCAATTGAAAACAGGACAAGTCCTGCCCAAAATACGGGGGGTTCCCACTCAATTGTGTATCCATCATTAAAGGCCCACTGAAATGGAAATGCACCCTTGATTTCCTTTGTATAAAGTGACCCCAATAGACCTGTGAAAACACCTAATACGAAACCTCTGCTTAACTACTGACGAATTTGCATAGTCCTGATATAACGGCCCCA
>ERZ761607.385-NODE-385-length-81848-cov-49.186251_pt1 | contig 81848 bp, 81 predicted proteins | sample MGYA00511164_ERZ761607 | MGnify/ENA primary metagenome ERZ761607 (study PRJEB28899, sample SAMN02445080) | bioreactor sludge metagenome | biome: EBPR sludge | place: Australia: Brisbane, Thorneside Wastewater Treatment Plant | collected 2011-06-22 ...
GCGATCAGTTTAGGAAATTTGAGGGGGGTTTCCACACAGCCTCCGGCCGAAGCGGACTGCCATGGGGACAGCCGTGACAGTCTGTTTTGCGCGTTGGAGCTTACGTCCGGCGAGAAGCACGGGCGTCTATCTTTGCAGGCAGCGAACGAAGGAAGAAAAAAAGCAGGGGAAACCTGGTGTTTTTTTGTTTGGGCATAGGAAATCGTGGTCTGTTCCCTATTGTTCTCCCAAGTGGAGTTTCTACGTTTTTGATTTTGTGCGGGACGGCCGGAAGGCTGCCCCAGGACGACTTGGGGCACCTCAAAGACGGTTAATTGGTCTTTCCGGCGTCTCTGTATGGGCCATTTGGTAATGCGCTGGGTCCATACATAAACGTCATCTGATTAGCCTGCTTGGTTAGGGGTATATAGTTAGGCGCGGCACGCGTTACGGCTGCGTTGACTGCCATCACTATAAGATCAGCTATAGGAGAACCGGTGCTGTTGTTCTGCGGCGAGTATTGCATGTGTTGATGCGCCATCCAGATCTCAGTACCATCCTTGAACACCATCCGGTAGTCAAAGTCGACAGTAACGACCGTCGTGATCAGCGCATACTGCGCATCCCAGCGATTGATGGTCACGTATAGCACTGCATCTGCACCAAACAGTTTTGCAAGATCTTGCGGGGGGTACTGCCGGATCTGCTCGGGCTCATAGAGCCCTTCCTGTTCGAGCACGACCTTCGTAGTGTTCACCGGGAATACGTAATAGCCTTTCTCTGCGATCGGGATCGGCAAGGTCGCCAGCACATAGTTCGGCGCATCCACATCCAAGGACTTGTTCACAACCGGGACAACAAGGATCGATCGGGGTGCGGCGGCTCGGAATGCGCTCATGTCCTGCTTCGGTTGCGTGGCGCAGCCCGTCAGCCACAAGGAGATCAGCGCCAAGACCAGTAGTTTTCTCATCGCGCTTCCCCTTCCTTGTCTTTCTTGAGCCGTTCGAGGTTCTTGATCATGGCAGTCATCAACCCGCTGCTTTCAGGCCAAGTATCCCTTTCTTTGGCATACAGATCGACGGCCTTGTTGGTATCGCCCTTTTGTAAGTAAATAGTGCCCAATTCGGCATACAGTCCAGGCGCAACCTTGTGCTTATCCTGTTGCTGCTGGCTAATCAACGTTTCCAGCGTTTCTCTGAGTTCTTCAACCTTGTTGGGGTCCTTATAGGACGTGTAGAGCTTCTGTTCATATCCGCCCCATTGGTAGAGCCCGTTTGTGGCACAGCCCCCAAGCATGGCCAGTGCAGACAATGCAACACCCCATTTCAACATTATGGTTCCTTATTTCACGATGAATGTACGGTTCACGCCATCTGCAAGATAGAACTTCTCATCCAGCAAGGACTGTCCATCGAATAGCACGGTAATCCGATGCATTCCCGGCAGGACGTGCAAGGAGTTGTGGCCTTCCAGATAGTCACCGACCTGTCCCATATCCAGGCCATCAATTTTGACGATAGCGCTGTGAAATTTTTCCTCGGCCTTTATGGATACTTGCGGGCGGACATCGGAGATCGCCTGTTTTTCCGTAGGCATCTGAGTGCAGCCATTCAACAGGACGCCGGCCACGCCGGCCGATAAAAGTGCCGACAGGATGGTTTTCTTCATTGCACATTCCCCCCATAGAAGACCACTAACTGCGCTGGGGTATAGCCTTCCAACGATCCTGATACGACGGTTGCGACAGCACCCTCATTCAATTCGTTATCCCCAAACAGCGCCTCCACACGAACTTTGGCCACATTCTGGCCAGGTAGGGTAATAATGGCTCCGGTTTGGGGCGATTTGATTTCCTCGCCTTGCGTCCGCACCACGAAGATCATGCCCGGCTTGATGCCCTGACTTTTCCCGCCACCGATAAAAACTCTTTTAGCCTCCATCTTGAGAAGGTAGGTTCGCCAAGGGCTTGCGATCAGTTCAGTAGAAACTCGACTGACTGCGTCCGAAACCGCCTGCCGGATGGCCGCATCATTCAAAGTGCCGTCATAGGCGGCCTGTGAACCAAAACCAAAGGTTGAGGCTGTCTCGGTCGATGCTTCGCCTGCTCCAGAAGTGGCGAAGAAGACATGTCCTGTTTTCACGTCGACCACACGGATGTCAACCTTAGCGAAGGCCACCTGCTTCTTGCTTTGCGAAGCGAAACCCGTTTCACCAACGGTCTTCCTGCCAAATTCAGATAAAGAGCCGACAATCAGCGCATCGACCCCAATCAGGTTGAGTTTGCTATCCACAAACCGGCCTTCCGCCTCTATCCGGTTTATATCTGGCCGTTCGAATACCAAAAAACTCCCCGTCTCTGTCAGCGCTTTGCTCATCAGGTCAGTAACCTGTTTTCCGAGGGGGTCTCCCTGTTGATCGCGCAATAATGATTGCCCATAACTTGTTTCGTTTGTGATACGACCCAGCGCGATCTTTCTTTTAAGAGTTGGAGTGCTAGGCGCTTGCTCGACCACGGCCTTTTGGGCGGTCTTTTGTGCATCAATGGATGGCGGAGCTTCCTTTGGCGTCACCTGTGGCGTTTGCACAGCACATCCAGAGGCTAGAAATATTGTGCCAACCACCATGGCGAATCTATTCAGATAGCCAAGTTTTCTGATGCCAATATGATTCATATTGTCTCCCTATTGTTGAAGGCGACTATATTGTCGCCTGCTGTTGATGGCAACTCTTTAAAAGCGATAATCACTCTAATCTGAGTTAGCTCTTTGTAAGGGTGCGCTACATATAACCGTTGACCTATGGAATGCGCTGAATCGTACCATCTCTAATTTCCGAGCATAAGACTTGAAACTATTTGATGTGGTCGAACAAATGCCGCTGAACTTGGGAAAGGCTCAGCGCCTGCTTGTGGCTGCGGATTCAACCGGTGGATGCAGCACACTAAACACTGCGTAAGCAGGAGGAGTGTTGCAAATGAAGCAGAGGCGCTTAGGTACCTCAACCTGAACTTCCGCTTTTGGCCGATAGCGGCAGCCTGAAGTCACAAGTACCACCGGTCGTTTCGGCCGAGAAGCCACCCATACAACGCAGGCGGTTGGGCCACTTTAGGCTGGCTAATTGCCAGCTTTCACCCACGAATCCTTTAAGGTCACGGTCCGGTTGAACACCGGCGCGCCTGGCTTCGTATCGACGCGGTCGGTGACGAAGTAGCCGTGCCGCTCGAACTGGAAGGACTGCTCGGGCGCGGCGTCCTTGAGCGCGGGTTCGAGTTGCGCGCGGATCACCTTCACCGAATCGGCGTTGAGGTCGTCGAGGAAGTTGCCGGTTTCGGCGCCGGGCTGCGCGGTTTTGAACAGGCGGTCGTAGAGCCGTACCTCGGCTTCGTAGGCGTGCGCGGCCGAAACCCAGTGGATGTTGCCCTTGACCTTGACCGAATCGGCGCCGGGGGTGCCGGACTTCGTGTCGGGGAGGTAGTCGCAGTGCACGGCGGTGATGGTGCCGTTTTCGTCCTTGTCGCAGCCGGTGCATTTGACGACGTAGCCGTAGCGCAGGCGCACCGAATTACCCGGGAATAAGCGGAAGTAGCCTTTGGACGGCATTTCCATGAAGTCCTCGCGCTCGATCCACAACTCTTTTGACAGCGGCACGGCACGCTTGCCGAGGTCCGGCTGCTGTGGATGATTGGGGGCGAAGCACTCTTCCGACTGGCCTTCGGGATAGTTGTCGATGACGAGCTTGACCGGGTCGAGCACGGCGATGCGGCGCAGCGCGGAGTCGTTCAGTACGTCGCGCTGGCTGGCTTCGAACACGCTGTAGTCGATCCAGCCGTCGGACTTCGACACGCCGATCTGGTCGGTGAAGCGGCGAAAGCCTTCGGCCGTATAGCCGCGGCGGCGCGCACCGACGAGCGTGGGCAGGCGCGGATCGTCCCAGCCGGAGACGTGTTTTTCCTCGACCAGCTGGATCAGCTTGCGCTTGGAGAGCACGACGTAGGTGAGGTTGAGTCGGGCGAATTCGATCTGCTGCGGCAACGGGCGGGTGAAGAAGCCGCCGTCGGCGAGTTTGTCGAGCAGCCAGTCGTAGAACGGGCGCTGGTCCTCGAATTCCAGCGTGCAGATCGAATGCGTGATGTGCTCGATCGCGTCCTCGATCGGGTGGGCGTAGGTGTACATCGGATAGATGCACCAGGTGTCGCCGGTGTTGTGGTGATGCGCGCGTTTGATGCGATAGATCGCCGGGTCGCGCAGGTTGATGTTGGGCGAGGCCATGTCGATCTTGGCCCTGAGAACATGCGCCCCGTCAGGGAATTCGCCGGCCTTCATGCGGCGGAACAGATCGAGGTTCTCTTCCGCGCTGCGGCTACGGTAGGGGCTGTCCTTGCCCGGTTCGGTGAGCGTGCCGCGGTAGGCGCGCATGTCGTCGGCGGACAGCGAATCGACGTAGGCGTGGCCGGACTGGATCAGATATTCGGCGCAGGCATACATGGTGTCGAAGTAGTTCGACGCGAAGTAGAGGTGGCTGCCCCAGTCGAAACCCAGCCATTTCACCGATTCGACGATGGAATCGACGTATTCCTGGCTCTCCTTTTCCGGGTTGGTGTCGTCGAAACGCAGGTGGCAGACGCCGCCGTAGTCGCGCGCCAGACCGAAGTTGAGGCAGATCGACTTGGCGTGGCCGAGGTGAAGGTAACCGTTGGGCTCGGGCGGGAAGCGCGTCTCGACGCGGCCGCCCCATTTCCCGGCGGCATTCTGCTCGTCGATGATGTTGCGGATGAAGTTGGCGGCGGGTGCGGGGGCTTCGTGCGACATGATGGAATGGGAGTCTGGGATGCGTGGATTGTAGCGGGTTCAGGTGATGATTCCGCCGCCGAGGCAGACTTCGCCGTCATAGAGCACGACGGACTGTCCGGGCGTGACCGCCCATTGCGGGCTGTCGAACGCGAGTTCGAGCGTGTCGCCGTCGAGCCGGGTGATGCGGCAGGGCGCGTCGGTCTGGCGGTAGCGGGTCTTGGCGGTGTAGGGCTTGGCCGGATCGGGGGCAACGCCGCTGATCCAGTTGAGCTGGCCGGCGGCGAGCGTCGAGCGCTGCAGCAAAGGATGATCGTGCCCCTGTACCACGACCAGGGTGTTGCTCGCCATGTCCTTGGCGGCGACGAACCACGGCTCGTCGCTGCCGTCCTTCTGCCCGCCGATGCCGAGCCCCTGGCGCTGGCCGAGGGTGTAGTACGTCAGGCCCTGATGCCGGCCGACGACGTGGCCTTCAGGCGTGGTCATGTCGCCGGGATCGCGCGGCAGGTAGCGTTCGAGGAACGCGCGGAAGTTGCGCTCGCCGATGAAGCAGATGCCGGTGCTGTCCTTCTTGGCGGCGTTGGGCAGGCCGATCTGCGCGGCGATCCGGCGTACCTCGGGCTTGGGCAGGTGCGCCAGCGGAAACAGGGAAGGGGCGAGTTGCGCCTGGTTCAGGCGGTAGAGGAAGTAGCTCTGGTCCTTGTTGGCGTCAGCTGCGCGCAGGAGCGTAGCGCGGCCGTCCGCATCCTGGCCCTTGCCGACGTAGTGGCCGGTGGCGATGAACTCGGCGCCGCGCGCGATGGCGTCGTCGAGGAAGGCCTTGAACTTGATCTCGGCATTGCACAGCACGTCGGGGTTGGGCGTGCGGCCGGCCTGGTATTCGGCGAGGAAGTAGCTGAACACGCGTTCCTTGTATTCGGCGGCGAAGTTGACCGCCTCGACCTCGATGTCGAGCACGTCGGCCACCGCCAGCACGTCGAGAAAATCCTGCGTCGCGGTGCACTGCTCGGTGTTGTCGTCGTCATTCCAGTTTTTCATGAAGACGCCGAGCACGTCGTAGCCCTGCTGCTTCAGCAGATGGGCCGCGATGGAGGAATCGACTCCGCCCGACATGCCGACGACGACGCGCGTGCTCATGCGTGGCTCACGAAGTCGAGCGGGAAGCGCCGTCCGGCCAGATAATCCCGTACGCAGCGCATGACCAGCGGGCTGCGGTGCGGCGTGGGATGGGCAGCAAGTTCGTCCGGCGTCAGCCAGAGGGCGCGCACGATGCCGTGGTCCAGCGGGCGTTCGGCGTCGAAGCCGGTGACGCCGCAGACATAGGCAAAGCGCAGGTAGGTGATGTCGCGCCGCGGGTAGTGCGTGGTGTAGCAGCCGAGCAGGGCGGTCGGCTCGACGTGGTGCGCGGTTTCCTCCAGCGCTTCGCGGCGTACGGCGTCGATCAGCGTTTCGCCGCGTTCCCAGTGGCCGGCGGGCTGGTTGAGACGCAGACCTTCGGCCGTGTGCTCCTCAACCATAAGGAATTTGCCGTCGCGTTCGACGATGGCGGCGGCGACCACGTGCGGCATCCATTGCGTTGTATCCAGGCTTGGCTCAGACATGAAGTTCCTTCCATTCTCCGGGTTGCAGCGCGTCCAGGCGCCATTCGCCGACAGCGGCGCGGATCAGCCGTAGCGTCGGGTAGCCGATCTTCGCCGTCATCCGCCGCACCTGGCGGTTCTTGCCTTCGCTGATCGCGAGTTCGATCCAGCTTGTGGGGATGGCCTGGCGGAAGCGGATCGGCGGGTTGCGCGACCACAGGCCGGCGGGTTCGTCGATGAGGCGCGCCCGGGCCGGGCGGGTGACGAAGTCGCCGAGATCGACGCCGCGGCGCAGGGGGTCGAGGTCGGCGTCCGTCGGCGCACCCTCGACCTGCACCCAGTAGGTTTTGGGCAGCTTGTGCCGGGGATCGGCAATGCGGCTCTGGAGCGCGCCATCATCGGTTAAAATCAGCAGGCCCTCGCTGTCGGCGTCCAGTCGTCCGGCCGCATAGACGCCCGGCAGCGCGAGGTAATCCCGCAAGCCCTGCCACCGACCTTCCGGGGTGAACTGGCTGAGCACGCCATAGGGCTTGTTGAACAAAATAAGACGCGACACTTCGGGTGGGGACAAAGTCCCATTTTATCGTTTCGAGACATTATGAGCACACATATCCAGATTCCCGCCGCAGGCAAGAAAATTACCGTCAACGCCGACAACAGCTTGAATGTGCCGGACACGCCCATCATCCCCTTCATCGAGGGCGACGGCACAGGGGGCGACATCACGCCGGCGATGCGCCGCGTGGTCGATGCGGCGGTTGCGAAAGCCTATGGCGGCAAGAAGCAGATCGCCTGGATGGAGGTGTTTGCCGGCGAGAAGGCGGTCAAGGTCTACGGCGGCGACCAGTGGCTGCCGGACGAGACCGTGCAGGCGGTGAAGGACTATGTGATCTCGATCAAGGGCCCGCTGACGACGCCGACCTCGGGCGGCATCCGCTCGCTCAACGTCGCGCTGCGCCAGATGCTCGATCTCTATGTCTGCCTGCGTCCGGTGCGCTACTTCACCGGCGTGCCCAGCCCGGTGAAGGCGCCGGAGAAGGTCGACATGGTGATCTTCCGCGAGAACACCGAGGACATCTATGCCGGCGTCGAGTGGGAAGCCAATTCGCCTGAAGTGAAGAAGGTGATCGAATTCCTGCAGAAGGAAATGGGCGTCAAGAAGATCCGCTTCCCTGAATCATCGGCCATCGGCATCAAGCCGGTGTCGGTCGAAGGCTCCGAGCGCCTGATCCGCAAGGCGATCCAGTACGCGATCGACAACGACCGCAAGTCGGTGACCCTGGTGCACAAGGGCAACATCATGAAGTTCACCGAAGGTGGCTTCAAGAAGTGGGGCTACGAACTGGCTGCACGCGAATTCGGCGCCAGACTGATCGGCGACGGCCCGTGGATGGAATTGCCAAACGGCATCATCATCAAGGACGTGATCGCCGACGCCTTCCTGCAGCAGATCCTGTTGCGCCCCGACGAATACGACGTGATCGCCACGCTCAACCTCAACGGCGACTACATTTCCGACGCGCTGGCGGCGGAAGTCGGCGGCATCGGCATCGCGCCCGGCGCCAACCTGTCCGACACCGTGGCGATGTTCGAGGCCACCCACGGCACCGCGCCCAAGTACGCCGGCAAGGACTACGTCAACCCGGGCTCGCTGATCCTGTCGGCCGAGATGATGCTGCGCCACCTGGGCTGGATCGAGGCGGCCGATCTCATCGTCGCCAGCATGGAAAAAGCCATCGCCGCGAAAAGCGTGACCTACGATTTCGCGCGCCTGATGGATGGCGCGACCGAAGTGAAGTGCTCGGCGTTTGCCGAGGCGATGGTCGCGAAGATGTAAACACCTCGACGGCCAACGCCATGTATTGCCTGTGGCACTGCCGCCTATTTCAGCGGCAGATAGACATCCGTGACCAGTTCGTGTTCCGGCGTTTCCGGCTGCAGATTCAGGTAATGAAAATAGAGCGGGAAGTCGCGCAGTTCCTCGCCGCTTGCCGGTAGCCAGTCGCGGTACAGGGGGTAGATGGCGGACTCGCCGAGCCGGGTGTGGGTGCCCCGATGGCGAACGCGCGCGCAGCGGCCGCCGGGGATGATCTTGGCGACTACGCCCTGCGGGTTGGCCGGGACCTCGCCCGTCACCTCGCCGCAGACGTCGAAGCGGAATTTTTCCGGCTCGGTGGTATCAGGGTTGTCGTAGGCGATGCCAAAGGTCCGGCTGGTCTTGACGGGCGACAGGCCGTTCGCCTTGCGCCAGATGATAAATTGCCCAACCGTATCGTTGAGCAGCTCGATCGGGCCGCGATGTTCCTGCACGGCGATTCGGGTCGTTTCGAAATCGACGATCTCTACTTCCATGGTTTGTTTCCTTTCCGGGGTGCGGAACCGGTAACGCGCGTGCCAGGTTTCCCATTTCGGATGCCGCCTGAATTCCGAGGGCGACTGTTCGAAGGTGTTCCTGAACGCGCGCGAAAACGACTCCGGATTTTCGAAGCCGGCTTCCAGCGCGATGTCGATGATCCGGGCGCCATGGTCGAAGGCAAGGCGGTAGGTGGCCTGCCGCAACCGCAGCAATTGGATATATCTGAAGACGCTGACGCCTGTATGTTCGGCAAACTGCCGGTGGAAGTGATACTTCGAGAAATTCGCGATCCGGCTCAGTTGCTCCACGGAAAGCACTTCGTCTAGGTGGGTCTCGATGTAATCGAGCACCTTGCCGAATCGCGCCGCGTACGCCTTTGCCTTCGTGTCATTCATCGCCGTTCCCTATCCACAGGGCGAACTATGCCAAGGGCATCGCCCCGAGTCCTGACCACAATTGCTTTATTGAACGGGCCGAACGGCCATCTCCCTGGTGATTTCACCGATGTCTTCTGGGCGAAGGAATACGCGGAGCCATTCCCGAGTTCCTCCTGTGATACGTATAGGGGCAGCCAACAAAAAACCCCGCCGAAGCGGGGTTTTTTGTTTCAGCGCAACAATTCAACCTTGCGGCTGGATGTTGGAAGCCTGCTTGCCTTTGGGACCTTGGCTGACTTCGAAGCTGACTTTCTGGCCTTCCTTCAGGGTCTTGAAACCGCTGGACTGGATGGCGGAGAAATGTGCGAACACATCTTCGCCGCCGTCATCTGGCGTGATGAATCCGAAACCCTTGGCGTCGCTGAACCACTTGACAGTACCTGTTGCCATTACAACTCCCTCCTTGGCGGAACATAAACACAACCACAAACATAACCGCGATAAGCATGACTCCACCCCGTGGGGCGTAAACTCTGGCGGATGACAGGACGGCGAGATTGTTTTAGCCGTCGGTCTGAATTCAAGCGCGCTACCCGGTAATGCCCTGTGGTAATGCCAAACCTGTACGGTTCTTGAAACCAAACTTTTGGCTTTTTACTACCGCGCATGAGTTTTTACAAGTGGAAAGCGAGAAAAAACAAGGGGCTGGGCTAGACTGTGGTTTCCATTCAACCAAGGAAAGGGTCGCGATGAAGAGGATGCTGCTGATCGGATTGGTGGCGGGCGCACTGCTGGCCACGGGTGCATGGGCTGAAACCGCCCAGCAGGAGCGGATGAAATCCTGTAACGCCGACGCAGGCAAGCAGCAGCTTTCCGGCGATGCGCGCAAGGCGTTCATGAAGTCCTGCCTGTCCGGAGGCGCAATGCCGGGTAGCAAGGCTACGGCCCAGCAGCAGCGCATGAAGGACTGCAATGCCGAAGCCTCCGGCAAGCAGATGAAGGGCGACGCGCGCAAGGCGTTCATGAAATCCTGCCTGTCCGGCAAGTCGAACTGAACCGGTCCGGGAATACACGAAGAAGGCTCCGCGCGGAGCCTTCTTCGTTTGATGGGATGCGGTAGCATGCGCGCCATGCGCACCTGGGACATCTTCTGCAACGTCGTCGACAACTATGGCGACATCGGCATCGCCTGGCGCCTGGCGCGCGGGCTGGCCGGCGAGCATGGCCTGGACGTGCGCTTGTGGGTGGACGATCTGCGCGCGTTCCGGCATATCTGGCCGGCCATCGTCGTGGATGCGGATCGGCAGGTCTGCGAGGGCGTGACGGTTTGCGCGTGGCGGTCGTCGTTTGCGTCGACCCGGCCGGCCGAGGTGGTGGTCGAGGCATTCGGCTGTGCGCTGCCGGAAGCCTACCTGGCTGCCATGGGCGAGCAATCGCCGTCGCCGGTCTGGATCAATCTCGAATACCTGAGCGCCGAGTCCTGGGTGGCCGCCCACCATGGCCTGCCTTCGCCGCACCCGCGCTTGCCGCTGACCAAGTATTTCTTCTTTCCGGGTTACACGCCGGACACCGGCGGCCTGCTGGTCGAGGCGGATCTGGCCGAACGGCGCGGCGCTTTCGTGCAGGATGGCATGCCGGCGTTCTGGCGCGAACTGGGACTGGCTGCGCCGCGGGGGGATGAGTTGCGGGTGTCGCTGTTCGCCTACGAGAATCCGGCGTTGCCCGATCTGCTCGATGCCTGGGCGGCCGATTCGCATCCGGTCACTTGCCTCGTCCCCGAAGGCCGGGTGATGCCTCAGCTGGCCGCATGGCTGGCGGTTCCCGGCTTGCGGGCGGGCGACACCGGCAGCCGCGGCGCCTTGCAGGTACACGTTCTGCCGTTCATGAACCAGGATCGGTATGACCGCCTGCTGTGGGCCTGCGGCCTCAATTTCGTGCGCGGCGAGGATTCCTGCGTGCGGGCGCAGTGGGCGGCCCGCCCACTGGTGTGGCAAGCCTATCCGCAGGGCGAGGGGGCGCATTGGGACAAGCTGGACGCGCTCCTGGCACACTACACGGCGGGCCTGGACGGCGCGACGGCGGACGCGGTGAGCGGGATCTGGCGGAACTGGAATGCCATGCCGGACGCGCCCGGCATGGCAGCCTGCTGGGCCGCCTGGCGTGCGCGCCAGGCGGCGATCGAACGGCACGCACAGGCCTGGTGCGGTCGCCTCGGCCTGGCCGGCACGCTCGCCGGCAAGCTGGTGGAATTCGCGGAAAACAAGTTAAAATGGCGAGTTTTCTCAAACTCTTAGCGCTCTCGCAGCAGGACACACCCATGAAAATCGCACAGGAACTCCGCGCCGGCAACGTCGTGATGATAGGCAAAGACCCGATGGTGGTGCAAAAGGCCGAATTCTCGAAATCGGGCCGCAACTCATCCGTCGTCAAGATGAAACTGAAGAACCTGTTGACCGGGGCCGGTACCGAATCGGTCTACCGTGCCGACGACAAGTTCGACACCGTCACCCTCGACCGCAAGGAATGCACCTATTCCTACTTCGCCGATCCGCTGTATGTGTTCATGGACAGCGATTACAACCAGTACGAGATCGAAGCCGACAACCTCGGCGACGCGCTGAACTACCTGGATGATGGCATGCCGCTGGAAGTGGTGTTCTATGAAGGCAAGGCGATTTCGGTTGAAATGCCCACCACGGTCATCCGCGAAGTCGAATACACCGAGCCTGCCGTGCGCGGCGATACCTCGGGCAAGGTGATGAAGCCCGCGCGCATCAAGCCGACCGGATTCGAACTGCCGGTGGCCGCGTTCGTCGACATCGGCGACATGATCGAGATCGATACCCGCACCAACGAATTCAAGCGCCGCGCAAACTGAGCGCGGTTGTTGCCGATTAACCGGCAACAGCCACGGCCTGCCCTTGATGCCCTTTAGGGTGCTTGCAGGTGGATTCCGGTGTTGGTTTCAAACAAAAGGCAGCTCCGGCTGCCTTTTGTTTTTGGTGTCTGTTCAGCGGCGTTAAAATAGCGGCTCGTTTCTCCGTCGCTTCCCCATGACTGATCCACGTTTCATCCACCTCCGCCTGCATACCGAGTATTCCGTCACCGATGGTCTGGTGCGGGTGGCCGACGCGGTCAAGCGCGCGAAGGGTGTTGCGATGCCGGCGCTGGGCCTCTCCGATTTGTCCAATACGTTCGGCTGGGTGAAGTTCTATCGAACGGCCCGGGGGGCCGGGATCAAACCCATATTCGGCTGCGACGTGTGGGTGACCAACGCCACGGATAGAAACCGGCCCTCCCGCCTGCTGCTGCTGGTGCAGCATCGCGAAGGGTATCGCCGCCTGTGCGAACTGCTCACGCGTGCCTATCAGGAGAATGTCCATCGCGGCCGTGCCGAGATCGATCCCGCCTGGCTGGCCGACGGCACCGACGGCCTGCTAGCCTTGTCGGGTGGCGACCTGGGTAACGTCGCGCAGGCCATCCTCGACGACAAGCCTGACGCCGCGCGCACCGCCGCGGAAGCCTGGGCCGAGCTGTTCCCCGGTCGCTACTACCTGGAACTGCAGCGCTTCGGCCAGCCGCACACCGAACGCCTGCTCGACGGCCTGCTCGACATCGGTGCGGCGTTGAACCTGCCGGCAGTCGCCACGCATCCGATCCAGTTCATCGCACCGGACGACTTCAAGGCGCACGAGGCGCGCGTCTGCATCGCCGAGGGCATGATGCTGGGCGACCCGCGCCGGCCGCGGCCGTTCACCGCCGAGCAGTATTTCAAGACGCCGGACGAGATGGCGGAACTGTTCGCTGATTTGCCGGAAGCCCTGGCCAACAGCGTCGAAATCGCCAAGCGCTGCAACCTGACGCTGGAACTCGGCAAGAGCAGGCTGCCCGATTTCCCGACGCCGGATGGCATGAGCCTCGACGACTACATGCGGCAACGTGCCTTCGAGGGACTGCACGAACGCATGGCGCACCTCTATCCCGACGAGGTCGAACGCGCGGCCAAGCTGCCCGAGTACATCGAGCGCCTGGAATTCGAACTCGGAACCATCATCCAGATGGGCTTCCCGGGTTACTTCCTGATCGTGGCGGACTTCATCAACTGGGCCAAGAACAACGGCGTGCCGGTGGGGCCGGGGCGAGGTTCCGGCGCCGGCTCGCTGGTCGCCTACAGCCTGCGCATCACAGACCTCGATCCGCTGGCCTACGACCTGCTGTTCGAGCGTTTCCTCAATCCCGAGCGGGTGTCGATGCCCGACTTCGACATCGACTTCTGCCAGGACGGGCGCGACCGCGTGATCCAATATGTGAAGGAGCGGTACGGCCATGCGGCAGTATCGCAGATCGCCACGTTCGGTACGATGGCGGCCAAGGCGGTGCTGCGCGACGTCGGACGCGTGCTCGACCTGCCGTACCTGTTCGTCGACAAATTCGTCAAGCTGGTGCCCAACGAACTGGGCATCTCGCTCGCCGAGGCGCGTGAAAAGGAACCGCAGATCGACGAGCGTGCCCGCAACGAGGAAGAACTCGCCGAACTGCTGCCGCTGGCGGAAAAACTCGAGGGCATCACGCGCAACGTCGGCATGCACGCGGGCGGCGTGCTGATCGCGCCGGGCCGGCTCACCGATTTCTGCCCGCTGTATCAGGCCGAAGGCTCCGACGCGGCGGTGTCGCAGTTCGACAAGGACGACGTCGAGGCGATCGGCCTGGTCAAGTTCGACTTCCTCGGCCTGCGCACGCTGACCATCCTCGCCGAGGCGGTGCGCTTCGTGCAGCGCCATCCGGGGCGGGAGAATTTCAGGCTGGAAGACCTGCCGCTCGACGATCGGGCGGTCTACAAGCTGTTTGCCGACGGCAACACCACCGCGGTGTTCCAGTCCGAATCGCGCTCGGCCAAAGACCTGGAAAAGAAGCTGAAGGGCGACTGCTTCGAGGACATCATCGCGCTGATGGCGCTGAACCGGCCGGGCCCGCTCGGCTCGGGCATGGTGGACGACTTCATCGCGCGCAAGCAGGGCAAGCAGAAACCCGAATATTTCCATCCCGACCTCGAGCCGGTGCTGAAGTCGACCTACGGCATCATCGTCTACCAGGAGCAGGTGATGCTGGTGGCGCAGATCCTGGCGGGCTACAGCCTCGGCGCCGCCGACCTGCTGCGCCGCGCAATGGGCAAGAAGAAACCCGAGGAAATGGCCAAGCAGCGCGAGATCTTTCTCGCCGGCGCCGCCCAGCGCGGGGCCGACACCAAGGTCGCCGAGCGCCTGTTCGACCTGATGGAGAAGTTCGCCGAGTATGGCTTCAACAAGTCGCACTCGGCCGCCTATGCGCTGGTGGCCTATCACACCGCCTGGCTCAAGGCTTACTACCCGGCCGAGTTCATGGCGGCGACGATGTCGTCGGAAATGTCCGACACCGACAAGGTGCGGGTGTTCTATGAAGACTGCCGTGCCAACGGGCTGACGATGCTGGCGCCCGACATCAATCGGTCGGGCTACCGCTTCGAGCCGGTCAGCCAAACCGAGATCCGCTACGGTCTGGGCGCGATCAAGGGCAGCGGCGAGGCGGCGATCGGCGCGATCGTCGCCGAGCGGGAGGCCAACGGCCCCTACAAGGGCCTGTTCGACCTGGCGCGTCGTGTGGACAAGCGCTATCTCAACCGCCGCGTGCTCGAGGCGCTGGTGAAGGCAGGCGCGTTCGATGCCATCAACGGTCATCGTGCCAGCCTCATGGCCTCGGTCGGCGCGGCGCTGGAAACCGCCGACCGCGCCGCGCGCAGCGGCGGCCAGGTCGGCCTGTTCGGCGAGGCGCTCGACGGCGGCGGCGAAGACCTGATCGACGTGCCGGTCTGGCCCGAGCAGGAAAAGCTGCTGCAGGAGAAGTCCGCGCTCGGCTATTTCTTCAGCGGCCATCCCTTCACCGCCTACCTGTCCGAGGTGTCGAGCTTTGCCAAACGCCAACTCGACAGCCTGGAGCCTTCGCGCGACCTGGTCATGCTGGCCGGCATTGCCGTTTCGCTGCGGACCCAGATGACGCGACGCGGCAAGATGCTGATCCTGCTGCTGGACGACGCGACGGCGCAGGTCGAAGTCGTGATCTTCAACGAACTCTACGAGCAGAGCCGCCATCTGCTGAAGGACGACGCGCTGCTGGTCATCGAAGGCAAGGTCAACCGTGATGACTATTCAGGCGGGGTGCGGGTGACGGCGGAGCGGATTTACGACCTGGCAGGCGCGCGTACCCGGTTTGCCCAGGGGCTGCGGCTGGCCTGCAACGGGCAGTCGAGCGGGCGCAAGCTGGCGGAATTGCTCGCGCCCTACAAGGCGCAGGAGGGCGGGTGCCCGGTGTGGATCGAGTATCACAACCCCAGTGCGCGTTGCCGGGTGCGGTTGGGCGAGGACTGGCGGGTGCGGCTGGATGACCGCCTGCTGGAGTCTTTGGGTACTTGGCTCAAACCCGAGGCGGTAAACGTGATGTACTGAAAAGCCAGGGGGCGGATGGAACAATCGTACCGATCCGGACTTTTCTTTTAACAAAGTGTTGACATGAATTACATAATATTAGAAACTTCTAATAACACTGATGTCGCCGCAATGGCGGTTGGTGTTGTCTCCTCCAATCCTCCTCCTTTGGTGGATACTCTGCCCGGCTCATCACTGAGCTGGGCATTTTTTTGGCTGTTTTCCGGGCGGACGCCAAGCCACTAGTCGGTCCGCTTCACGAATCCGTTGTACCGGCCATCCGCTTCGCCGATCTCGACCCGGTCGACCCGCGCCAGCGGCGGACCGGTGTGAGCCCACTCGATCAGGGCCTCGACCGCCGGGGCCGGTCCCTGGATCACGGCTTCGACTGTGCCATCCGGCGTGTTGCGCACCCAGCCGGTCACGCTCAGACGTTCGGCCTCCATCCGCATCGACTCGCGGAACCACACGCCCTGCACCCGGCCATGGATACGCAGGCGATGCGTTTTCATGGCTTTACTTCACCTTCATGCCCGGCTGCGCGCCGCTGTCCGGCGACAGGATGAACAGGCCGGGCGCGTCGCCGGACGCTGCGAGCACCATGCCTTCGCTCATGCCGAACTTCATCTTGCGCGGGGCGAGGTTGGCGACCATCACGGTGAGCCGTCCGACCAGGGCTTCGGGCGCATAGGCCGACTTGATGCCGGCGAACACCTGGCGGGTGCCGAGTTCGCCGAGGTCGAGCGTCAGCCGCAGCAGCTTGTCGGCGCCTTCGACGTGCTCGGCATTGGCGATGCGCGCGATGCGCAGGTCGATCTTGGCGAAGTCGTCGATGCTGATCGTTTCGGACACCGGCATGGCCGGTTGCACGGCGTGCGCCTGCGCTTCGGCGTGGCGAGCCGGCGCGGGCGCCGGGGTCGGTTCGAGGTTCTGCTTGTTGGCGTCTACCATGGCTTCGATGGATTTGGGGTCGATACGGGTCATCAGGTGGCTGTACTCGTTGATGCGGCAGCGGATGAATAGGCTCTGGGAATCTTCCCAAGCCAGTGACGGAATGTCGAGGAAGGCCTCGACCTGCTCCGCCAGTTTCGGCAGCACCGGCTTCAGGTACAGGGTCAGCAGGCGGAAGCAGTTCAACGCGACCGTGCAGACCTCATGCAGTCGATAGACGGCTTCAGGTTTCTTCGCCAGTTCCCAGGGCTTCTCGTCGGCCACATACTGGTTGGCGCGGTCGGCCAGCGCCATGATTTCCCGTAGGGCCTTGGCGTAGTCGCGTGCCTCGTAATGCGTGGCAATCGTGCCGGCGGCGGCCTGGAAGTCGCCGATCAATTCGAGGTTGGCCACGCCGTCGGCGAGCTTGCCCTCGAAGTTCTTGTGGATGAAACCGGCGGTGCGGCTGGCGATGTTGATGAACTTGCCGACCAGGTCGGAGTTCACGCGTGCCACGAAATCGTCGAGGTTGAGGTCGATGTCCTCCATCGAGCCGTTGAGCTTCGCCGCGTAGTAATAGCGCAGCCACTCGGGATTGAGCTTCTGCGCGAGGTAGCTTTCGGCGGTGATGAAGGTGCCGCGCGACTTCGACATCTTCTGGCCGTTGACGGTCAGGAAGCCGTGCGCATAGACAGCGGTCGGCAGACGATGGCCGGAATACTTCAGCATCGCCGGCCAGAACAGCGCGTGGAAATAGAGGATGTCCTTGCCGATGAAGTGCACCAGTTCGGCCTTGGAGTCCTTGCCCCACCAGGCGTCGAAGTCGAGGCCGTTGTCCTTCGCGTACTTGGCGAAGCTCGCCATGTAGCCCACCGGCGCGTCGAGCCAGACATAGAAATACTTGCCCGGCGCGCCGGGGATCTCGAAGCCGAAGTAGGGCGCATCGCGGCTGATGTCCCAATTGTTCAGCCCCGAGGCGAACCATTCCTGCATCTTGTTGGCGGCCTCGTCCTGAAGCGCGCCCGATTTGGTCCATTCGCGCAGGAAGGCTTCGCAGTCGCCGAGCTTGAAGAAGTAATGCTCGGAATCCTTGTGCACCGGCGTCGCGCCCGACACTGCCGACACCGGGTTCTTCAGTTCGGTCGGGCTGTAGGTGGCGCCGCATACCTCGCAGTTGTCGCCGTACTGATCCAAAGCGCCGCACTTGGGACATTCGCCCTTGATGAAGCGGTCCGGCAGGAACAGGTTCTTCACCGGGTCGTACAACTGGGCGATGGTCTTGACGTCGATCAGGCCGGCATCCTTCAGCGCGAGGTAGATCTTCGATGCCAGCGCGCGGTTCTCGTCCGAATGCGTCGAGTAGTAATGGTCGAAGCCGATGTGGAAGCCCGCGAAGTCGCGCGTGTGCTCGTCCCACACCCGGCCGATCAGCGTTTCCGGCGTGATGCCTTCCTTTTCCGCGCGCAGCATGATGGCGGTGCCGTGGGTGTCGTCGGCGCACATGTAGCGGCAGTCGTGGCCGCGCATCTTCTGGAAGCGCACCCAGATGTCGGTCTGGATGTATTCGACCAGATGGCCGAGGTGGATGCTGCCGTTGGCATAGGGCAGGGCGGAGGTGACGAGGATCTGGCGGGGCATGGGCAGGCCGGAAGGCGCAAAAGCCGCCATTTTAACGCGAGCGGGCCGCCCGGCCCTTCAATGAGCTGCTAAAAACGCGAGCCGGGCTGCTTGAGGAATTCGAGTTCCTCTTCGGAGGAGGGGCGGCCCAGGATCGCGTTGCGATGCGGGAAGCGGCCGAAGCGCGCCACCACGTCGCGGTGCTTGCGCGCGTAGTCCAGGAAATTGTCGAACAGCGTGCGTTCGTCGGCCGCAGCTTCGTTCGCCAGGGTTTCATACAGCGCGACGGATCGGTCCTGCATGGCCAGCGACTCGGCATGTTCCAGCGGCAGATACAGGAACACGCGCTCGATCGGCGCAAGCTGCCGGTCTTCGCCGGCCGCGAGCGCGTCCAGGCTCAAGGCCAGTGCCTGGGGATCCGTGGCAAAGGCCTGCGGCTGGTCGCGATGGATATGGTGCGGAAACTGGTCGACCACGATCACCAGTGCCAAGCGCGTGCGCGGGGTGGATGTCCAGTGGTCCAGCCGGCCTGCTGTCGCGTCGACCAGCGTGGCGGCAAAGCGGTCGATCACCGCCCGGTCGTTTTCGGGCGATTTTCCGAACCACAGCGTGTTTTTCCGTCCGGCGATCTCGGCCGCGCTGCCGGGCGGGCCGAACCAGAAGTCGAGCACGTTTTCAGGCAGAACGTCCATGGCGGGTTGAGTCGGTTCAGAAGATGTCGTCGGGCAGGTCGTTGTGGCTGCCGTCGCAGAACGGTTTGTCCTTGCTGTGCTTGCAGTTGCACAGCCAAACCGTGGTCTTTTCCCCGACGACGAACGGCATCGGCTCCAGCCCCGTGCCTTCGTGCGAGCCGTCGCAGAACGGCTGCGTCATCGAGCGGCCGCACGAGCACCACCAGTACTCGCCCGGTTCGAGTTCGAGTTCGGCGGGATTGCGGTCATACACAACGGGTTCGGACATGCTTTGCTCCTGAGCGAAAAGCGCCATTCTAGACGCATTGGCCGCCGGCAAATCCGTACGGTTCATGGGGCAATTCTGCTGCGCGGCCCGTCAGGCACCGCCCCCCAGTGCCTTGTAGAGCGTGACCTGGGCGCCGAGCACCTGCAGCCGGGACGTGACCAGGGCCTGTTGGGTGCTGAAGGCCTCGCGGCTGGCATCCAGCACTTCGAGATAATTGGCGATGCCGGCCCGCTCACGGGCTTTCACCCGTTCCAGCCGGGCATTGATGGCGCGCAGGTTGGCTTCCTGTGCGCGCAGTTGCTCGGCATAGGTGGTACGGGCAGCCAACGCGTCGGCGACTTCGCGGAATGCCTGCTGGATGGTTTTCTCGTAATCGGCCACCGCCTGCACCTTGCGCGCTTCCGCCACTTCCAGGTTGGCCCGGTTGCGGCCGGCGTCGAACAGGGGCAGCGTCAGGATCGGCTGGAACAGCCAGGCCTGGCTGCCGGCATCGAACAGGCCGGACAGTGCGCTGCTGGCGGTGCCGAGGTTGCCGGTCAGCGCGATACGGGGGAAGAAGGCGGCACGGGCGACGCCCACATTGGCATTGCTTGCGATCAGCCGCTGCTCGGCGGCACGCACGTCGGGACGTCGTAACAGCACGTCCGAGGGCAGGCCGGGCGCCAGCCCCGCCAGAACCGTCTGGTTCGTTGCTCCGGGGGTCTCGGGGAGCGGAACGGCCATGCCGGTCAGCAGGCGCAGGGCGTTTTCCGTTTGCGCGCGCTGGCGCTTCAGGTCCGCCCATTGGGCACGCACCGATTCGACCAAGCTGTCGGCAGCCAGCACGTCGAGATCGGTCGCCAGACCGGCCTCGCCCCGCTTGCGGATGAGGGCCAGGCTTTCCTCGCGGGTTTTCAGCGTGTCGTCGGCAAGCCGTGTGCGTTCGGTGAGTTCGATAAGCTGATACCAGGTGCCGGCGACATCGCCGATGAGGCTGACACGGAAGCTTCTGGCCGCTTCATCGCTCGCCAGATACTGGGCTCTGGCGGCCTCGTTCAGCGCCGCCACCCGGCCCCAGAAGTCGAGCTCGAACGCGGTCACGCCCAGGCCAACGTCGTAGCGGCTGGTGGTGCGCGCCACGCCGACGCCGGAGAGATCGGCCGGTGTCCGGGTGCGGTTGGCATTCGCCTGGGCCTGTAGCGTCGGAAAACGGTCGGCGCGGGCGACGCCCGCCAGGGCGCGCGCCTCCTCGACGCGTGCCAGCGCGATTCGCATGTCGCGGTTGTTGGCGAGTGCCGCCTCGATCAGCGTATGCAGCGCCGGATCGGGGAAGTAGGCTTGCCAGTCAGGCAGGGCCGTTGCATCCGTTGCCGGCATGTCCGCGACGAACTGCTGCGGAACGGGCGCGGCGGGCCGCTGGTAGGCCGGGATCTGCGAACAGCCCGTCAGCCATGCCAGCGTGACGAGCGTTACGCCCTGGAATGCGCGGGACACGTGCCCGGATTCAAATTTGCGTTCAGTCATGTTTCGTTTCCTCCCGAGGCTTGGTGGGGAAGCGTTTCCGGATCACCACGAAAAACACCGGTACCAGGAAAATGGCCAGCAGCGTGGCGGCGATCATGCCACCGACCACGCCGGTTCCCACCGCGTGACGGCCGGCTGCACCGGCGCCGGTCGAGATGGCGAGCGGCATCACGCCCAGGATGAAGGCGAAGCTGGTCATGAGGATGGGCCGCAAGCGCAGGCGACACGCCTCCAGCGTGGCGGAGACGAGATCCATGCCCTCGTCGTGCAGTTGCCGGGCGAACTCGATGATGAGGATGGCGTTCTTGGCGGACAGGCCGATGATGGCGATCAGTCCGACCTTGAAGAACACATCGTTGGGCAGGCCGCGCAGATAGACGGCCAGCACGGCCCCGAGGATGCCCAGCGGCACCACCAGGATCACCGAGAAGGGAATGGCCCAACTCTCGTACAGCGCCGCCAGCGCGAGAAACACCACCAGCAGCGACAAGGCGAAGAGGATGGGTGCCTGGGCGCCGGCCAGCCGTTCCTCGAACGAGGTGCCCGACCATGCGAAGCCGAAACCTGGTGGCAGTTTCGCGGCGATCTCCTCCATGGCCTGCATGGCCTCGCCGGTGGAATGTCCAGGCGCAGGCGTGCCGGCGATTTTCATCGAGGGGTTGCCGTTGTAGCGATCGAGCTTGGGCAGGCCCACGATCCATTTGGGCTTCGCGATTTCTCCCAGCAGCACGATATCGCCGAGGCGGTTCCGTATCGGCAGTTTCAGCAGATCGTCTGGCGTCTTGCGCAGGTCCGCATCCGCCTGCATCTGCACGCGGAGAATGCGGCCATCGCGCACGAAGTCGTTGACGTAGGACACGCCGATGGCCGAACTCAGGGTGTCGTTGAGATTGGCCATGTCGATCTGCAGCGCCTGGGCCTTCTCGCGGTCGATGTCGAGGAAGACCTGGGGCCCGGGCTCCTGGCCTTCAGGTCGTACGCCGGTCAGCCGCTTGTCCTGGCTGGCCATGCCCAGCACCATGTTGCGCACGTCCATGAGTGCCTCGCGTCCTTGTCCGGAGCGGTCCAGCAGACGGAAGTCGAAGCCGCCGACCGCGCCCAGTTCGGGAATGGGCGGCGGGTTCACCGCAAAGATCACGGCTTCCTTGATGCGCATGAAATTCCCCATGGCCCGGCCGATGACGCCCTGTGCGGAATGCTCCGGCCCCTTGCGTTCGTCCCAGTCCTTGAGCCGGGTGAAGACGAGCGCCGCATTCTGCCCGCGGCCGAAGAAGGAAAAGCCCACCACGCCGATGACCCGTTCCACCTCCGGTTGCTTCAGGTAGAACTGTTCCACCTGGGAAAGCACCTTCACCGTGCGTTCCTGGGTGGCGCCGCCCGGCAGTTGCACCAGGGTGATGAAATAGCCCTGGTCCTCGTCCGGCAGGAAGCTGCCGGGCAGCTTGGCGAACAGCCAGCCGGCGGCGATCACGATGGCGAGATAGATCACCATCCAGCGGCCACTACGGGCGAGGATGCGCGCCGTGAGGCCGTGATAGCGCGTGGTGACCTTGCCGAAAAAGCGGTTGAATCCGCGTTTCTCGTCTTCTTCCGCTTCGCCCGGCTTGAGGAGCGTTGCGCACATGGCGGGCGTGAGCGACAGCGCCATCAGCACCGAGAACGCCATGGTGAGAATCAGGGTGGCGGCGAACTGCCGATAGATGGCGCCGACGGAACCGCCGAAGAACAGCATCGGCATGAACACCGCGGACAGCACTACGGAGATGCCGAGGATCGCGCCGAGAATCTGGTCCATCGCCTTGACGGTGGCGGCCAGCGGCGACAGGCGTTCCTCGCGCATGATGCGCTCGACGTTTTCCACCACCACGATGGCGTCATCCACCAGCACCCCGATCGCCAGCACCATGGCGAACAGGGTCAGCACGTTGATGGAAAAGCCGAAGGCATACAGGCCTGCGGTCGCACCCGCCAGCGCCACCGGTACCACCACGGCCGGGATCAGCGTGGTGCGCCAGTGTCCGAGGAACACGTACATCACGATGAATACCAGGATCATGGCCTCGCCGAGGGTCTTCACCACCTCGAAAATCGAGATTTCCACGAAGCGCGAGGTGTCGTAGGGGACCGCCCAGTCGACGCCTTGCGGGAAGAAGCGGGCGAGTTCCGCCATGCGCGATTTCACCGACTTGGCGACGTCGAGCGCATTGGCACCCGGCGCGACACGGATGGCGATGGCGGCGATCGGCTGGCCGTTCATGCGGGCGTAACGATCGTAGCTTTCGGCACCGAGTTCCACGCGTGCCACGTCCTTGACCTTGACGGTGGCGCCGTTGGGCAAAGCGCGCACCACGACGTTGCCGAATTCTTCGGGGGTCTTGAGGCGGCCGCGCGTCACGATCACCGCGTTCACCTGCGCACCGGCCGAGGCCGGCGCCTGGTTCAGTTCGCCGGTGGCGAGCTGCACGTTCTGCGCCTGCAGGGCGCTCTTCACGTCTGCCGGCGTGAGCCCGTACGCGGTGAGCTGCTCGGGCTTGAGCCAGATGCGCATGGAATATTCGCTGCCGAACAGGATGGCTTCGCCTACACCGGGTACCCGCAGCAGGGGATCCAGCACGTTGGCGGCGGCGTAGCTGCTGAGGTCGGTCGCGTTGCGTTTGCCGTCCTTGGAGAAGATGGCGACGAACATCAGGTAGTTGCGCTGCGGCTTGGTCACCGGCACGCCGAGCCGCCGCACGTCTTCCGGCAGGCGCGCTTCGACGCGCTTGTAGCGGTTCTGTGCCTCCACCGAGGAAATATCGACGTTGGTGCCCGGCTCGAAGGTCAGCGTCAGCGTGCCGGCGCCCAGCTCGGACGATGCCTCCATGTAGAGGAGGTGCTCGATGCCGTTCATCTGCTGTTCGATCAGCTTGATGACCGTGTCCTCGACCACCTGGGCGGACGCGCCGGGATAGGTCACGTTGAACGCGATCTGCGGCGCGGCCACCGGGGGATACTGCGCCACCGGCAGGTTTTTCAGCGCAATGCCCCCGACCAGCAGGATCAGGATGGCGATGACCCAGGCGAAGATGGGCCGGTGGATGAAGAAGCGTGCCATGTCAGCTGCCCTGTTTCTGGAGGACGGGTTTCACCACCGAGCCCGGCTTGGCCTTCTGTACGCCGTCCACGATCAGGGTCTCGCCGTCCTTGAGACCGTCTTCGACGACGAAATCGGTCCCTGACATGGCGCCGACTTTCACCGGTCGCGGCATCACCTTGTTGTCCGGTCCCACCAGCAGGACGAACTGGCCCTGGGGGCCGGACATCACCGCGCGTTGCGGCACGGTGATCACGTTTTCCGCGACAGCCTGGGGTAGCCGTACCCGCACGAAGGTGCCCGGCAGCAGCAGGCGTTTCGGATTGGGGAATTCCGCTTTCAGCGTGACGGCGCCGGTACTGGGATCCACGCTCATGTCGCTGAAGAAGAGCCGGCCCTTGTGGGGATAGGGCTGGCCGTTTTCCAGAATGAGTTCCACGATGCGGCTGTCCGTTGCCTTCAACTGGCCGGCGGCGAGCGCGCTTTTCAGGCGCAACACATCGGCGTTGGGCTGGGTGAACAACACGTTGACCGGCTCGAGTTGTTCGATGGTAGCGAGCAGGGTGGCGTCGTTCCGGCCAACCAGCGCACCTTCGGTCACCACGGTGCGGCCGATGTGGCCGGAGATGGGGGCGGGTACCGTGGTGTTCTCCAGATCGAGACGGGCACGCGCGAGTTGGGCTTCGGACTGTTTCAGTGCAGCCCGCGCCAGATCCACTTCCTGTTGACTGACCGCCTTGATGGGCAGGAGCGACTCCACACGGGCCAGATTGAGCCGCTTCACATCCACATCGGCTTCCGCCGCCTGCGCGGCTGTACGGTAGGTGCGGTCATCCAGCCGGAATAGCGGTTGGCCGGCGCGCACGTCGCTGCCTTCCGTGAACAGGCGCTTTTCCACGATGCCCTCGACGCGGGCACGGACCTGCGCCGTGCGCACGGCCTCCACGCGGCCCGGCAGTTCCTGGGTGAGCGTGGCGGCCTTGCTTCCCACCTGGACCACGACCACTTCCGGCGGCGGCATCCCCCCCGGCGGGCCGCCCGCCCCCGGCGCGGGCTTTCCATCGGGGCCGCAGGCGGCGAGTAGCGGCAGAACAACAAGAAGAGCAAAGCGTTTCATGGTGTGTCCTTTTCAGGGGCAAAGGCGCGCAGGAAGCAATCCACCACCTGCGCCGTTTTTGTGGGCTTGAGCAAATCGGTCTGTAAATTGATGAGGCCGCGCAAGCGATCCAAATCGATCAGCGCGGCGGTCAGCATCTCGGCGGCGAAATCGGGATCGTCCTTCCGCAATTCGCCCGCCTCCATGGCCTGGGCCAGATACTTGGCGAGGCGCTTGCGGGTGGTGTACGGGCCCTGGCGAAAGAACTGCTTCGCCAGTTCCGGAAAACGCGGGGCCTCCGCCACCATGGTGCGAAAGATCGCGAGTCCCTCGGGGCTCAACAGGCGTGTGCGATAGGCATCGCCAAAGGCCAGCAGCGTGGCCCGTACGTCGCCGTCCCCATCCAGGGTCACCAGCACCGACTGGATGGAATGGCGCACCACTTCGCCGAACAGCGCGTCCTTGCTATGGAAGTGGTTGTACAGCGTCTGCCGCGCGACCTGCGCGCGGGCAGCGATGCGGTCGATGCTGACCTGGTAGCCCTCTTCGCGGAAAGCTTCGCAGGCAGCGGCCAGCAAGCGTTCGCGGGGGCCGTGAGGCGGGTCAAGCTCAGGAGACATGCCGATCCATCCAAAAGTAGACTGGGCAGTCTACCTGTCCGCCGGAACGCGCGCAAGGGCCGAATGTGCCACGGTTCGAAGGAAGCGCAGTGGGTATCAGGAGGGGGTATGCCCGCTTTGTTTTGCAGGGCGAAGACCGGAGCGGGAACGTCCCGTCAGCCGAATTGGGCGAAGCACGTTAGCCGGTTCCGCCGGCTGGCGATACAGGTGTTAGACGCTGGCGTACCCGTAGAACATGGGGATGGAATGACCGATGGTCGGGGTGAGAGGATTCGAACCTCCGACTCCTGCGTCCCGAACGCAGTACTCTACCAGGCTGAGCTACACCCCGAGGCAGATGGCGGGTTCAGTATGGGCTGAACCCTTGCTTGAAGAACTACCGGGAAACGTTCAAGGAAACGTCTTTAACAACGCGGTCAGAAACTACGGTCAACCGCGAAAGCCGCTAATTGTAGCAAAGCTGATTTGGATTTTGAATCCGGTAATGCAGAAATTGCATTATTTGCCGTTTGAATTTCCTGCTGCGCGACTTCGCGGGTGTAGTACAGAGCGCGCGTATCCTTGATTGCAGCGAGCACGCTCTGGAATTCGGTCAGCCCGCCGTGCTCGATGGCCTGGCGAATGCTGGCGGCCTGTTCCGCCGTGCCATGCTTCATCGCATACAGCAGCGGCAGGGTGGGCTTGCCTTCGGCGAGGTCGTCGCCAATGTTCTTGCCGGTCTTGAGGAAGTCGCCGGAGTAGTCCAGCACGTCGTCGATCAGCTGGAACGCGGTGCCCAGATGCATGCCGTAGTGCGCCAGTGCCTCTTTTTCCGCGTCGGTGCCGCCGCCGATGACGGCGCCCAGCCGGCCAGCGGCCTCGAACAGCTTGGCGGTCTTGTAGCGGATGACGCGCAGGTAGTTCTCTTCGTCGATGTCAGGATCGTGGCAATTGAGCAATTGCAGCACTTCGCCTTCGGCGATGGTGTTGGTGGCGTCGGACAGGATGCGCATGACTTCCATGTTGTCGACCGCCACCATCATCTGGAAGGCGCGCGAGTACAGGAAATCGCCGACCAGCACGCTGGCGGCATTGCCGAACAGGGCATTGGCGGTTTCGCGGCCGCGTCGCAATTCGGATTCGTCGACGACGTCGTCGTGCAGCAGCGTGGCGGTGTGGATGAACTCGACCACCGCGGCGAGCTCGTGGTGCGCGCGCCCCGAATAATTGAAGCAGCCGGCCGACAGCAGGACCAGGGCCGGGCGCAAGCGCTTGCCGCCGCTGTTGATGATGTACTCGGAAACCTGGCGGATCAGCACCACGTCGGAATAAAGGCTTTGGCGGATGACATGATCGACGGCGCGCATGTCGTCGGCCAGAAAGGATTGCAGGCTCTCCAGGGACACGATAGGGGCTGGTTGTTGGGGAAATCCTGCAATGGTAGCAGTCTGTCCGTGGTTTTTCATCGTTTGCGCTGGGATAATCATGCATGGCGCGCGTCAAATCGTTTGACTTGCCATGGGTTCGCCGCTAAAATCTCGCGCTTTCCTGGGTTCGTATTGGTTGGAGACCCCCATGTACGCAGTCATCAAAACCGGCGGCAAGCAATACCGCGTGAGCGCCGGCGACAAACTTAAAATCGAAAAGCTCGAGGCCGAGATCGGCAGCGAGATCACCTTTGACCAAGTGCTGATGGTTGGCGACGGTGCCGACATCAAGATGGGTGCCCCCATGCTGCGTGGCGCCACGGTCACCGCCACTGTGCTGAACCAGGCACGCGGCGACAAGATCAAGATTTTCAAGATGCGCCGCCGCAAGCACTATCGCAAGAGCCAGGGCCATCGCCAGTACTTCACCGAAGTGCAAATCGGCGGCATCACCGCATAAGGAGCACATACCATGGCACACAAGAAAGCAGGCGGCAGTTCGCGTAACGGTCGCGATTCGGAGTCGAAGCGTCTGGGCGTGAAGCGCTACGGCGGCGAATTGGTTCTGGCAGGCAACATCATCGTGCGTCAGCGCGGCACTCAATTCCATCCCGGCGACAACGTCGGTATCGGCAAGGACCACACCCTGTTCGCCAAGGCCGACGGCACGGTCAAGTTCGAGGTCAAGGGCGCTGCCCGTCGCCGTGTCGTTCGCATCGAGCCGGTCGCAGCCTGAGTCGATTTGAACTGAGTCCGACTCGTTCGCCAAAAAGCCCTGTCCGCCGGATGGGGCTTTTTTGTTTGTGCGGGGTCAATTAGGATCACTCCATTATGAAATTCATCGACGAAGCGAAAATCCAGGTGCTGGCGGGCAAGGGCGGCGACGGCAGCGCATCGTTTCGCCGTGAAAAATACATTCCCAAGGGTGGGCCGGATGGCGGCGACGGCGGTCGCGGCGGCAGCGTGTATGCGGTGGCTGACTGCAATATCAACACGCTGGTCGAGTTCCGTTTCAAGCGCAATTTCAAGGCGCAGAATGGCGAGAGCGGGCGCGGTGCGCAGTGCTACGGCAAGGGCGGCGAGGATCTGACCATCCGCGTGCCGGTGGGTACGGTGTTTACCGACATCAATAGCGGCGAGGTGGTGGCCGATCTGGCCGAAAACGGCCAGACCGTATGCTTGGCCAAGGGCGGCAAGGGCGGTCTCGGCAACCTGCATTTCAAATCCAGCATCAACCGCGCGCCGCGGCAGCACACGCTCGGCGAGCCGGGCGAGGAATGGGAACTGGCGCTGGAGCTGAAGGTGCTGGCGGATGTGGGTCTGCTGGGGATGCCCAACGCGGGAAAATCGACCTTCATTCGTGCGGTGTCGGCGGCGCGCCCCAAGGTGGCCGACTATCCGTTCACCACGCTGGCCCCCAATCTGGGCGTGGTGCGGGTCGACAGCGAGCGCAGCTTCGTCATCGCCGACATTCCCGGCCTGATCGAAGGCGCGGCTGAGGGGGCCGGCCTGGGGCACCAGTTCCTGCGCCATTTGCAACGCACGCATCTGCTGCTGCATCTGGTCGACATCTCGCCTCGCTGGGAAGCCGGCGACCCGGTTCACGAAGCGCGTGCCATCGTCGAGGAACTGCGCAAGTACGACCAGCAACTCCATGACAAACCGCGCTGGCTGGTGCTGAACAAGATCGATATGGTGGACGAAGCCGAACGCGAGGCGGTGGTGGCGAAATTTGTTGCCGACTATGGCTGGACAGGACCGGTATTCGTGATTTCGGCGCTCGACGGAACCGGCTGCAGCGCGCTGACCTATGCGGTGATGGAGTATCTGGGAACGCAGGCGCGCGTACCTGCCGAGACGGCGCCCCACGTCCCGCTGGAACCCGCTGCCGATTAATCGGCCTGCGACTCGACGGGCGCATCGCCGCCCACGCGTTTCCAATCGTTTTCCAGTAGCGCCACCTGGTATTTGGCCCAGCGCGCAAATTCCAGAGGGCTGCAATGCCCCTTCTTGCGGCGGCAGGTGCCGGCGACGCCTTTGAAGTGGTAGACCGTTTCGCCGGTTGTGGTATCGGTGGCGATCTGGGCGAGCTGACGCACGCCCCAGGTACGGCCGTAGGCGCCGTTGCTGTAGAAGAATCCCACTTTCAGTTCGTCGAGGCTCATGTCGTGATGCGGCGGTAGATGTCGGTGACTTTCACCGGCAATTGTCGCACGTCATCCAGGATGATGTAACGCGCCGCGCCGTACATGTGCGGCAGGTAGTCGCGCGCATCGCGATCGAGCGTGATGCAGAAGGGGTGGATACCGGTGCGTGCCGCCTCCAGTAGCGCCATGCGTGTGTCCTCGATACCGTACTGGCCGCGATAGACGTCGAAATAGTCATCCGGGCGGCCGTCCGAGAGCGTGACCAGCACGCGGGTTTTCGCCTCGACCTGATTCAGCAGCTTGGTCATGTGGCGCAGGGCAAAGCCCATGCGGGTGTATTCCTGCGGACGGATACCGGAGATGCGGGCCTTCACCTCGTCGTCGTAGCGCTCGTCGAAGGTCTTGATGCGGAACAGTTCGCAGCGCTTGCGCGTGGTGCCGGAAAATCCGTAGATCGCATAGCGGTCGCCCAGCAGTTCCAGTGCCTCGCACAGCAGGATCAGCGCTTCGCGCTCGGCCTCGTTGATCCAGCCCTTGGTCGAGCCGCTCATGTCGACCAGGAAGGCCACGGCGATGTTGCGTTCGGCACGGTGCAGGCGCACGAACAGGCGGTCGCTCATTTCGCTGCCATCCTTCGCATCGGCGAGGGCTTCGATCAATGCATCGAGGTCGATCTCGTCGCCCTGGACCTGCCGCTTCTCGATCCGGTTCTCGTCGCGCAGCGCTTCGAATTTCCGGCGCAGGTGCTTGACCACGCCTGCGTGTTTGCCGAGCGTGTCGCGGTAGAAGTCGTCGTAGGCCGGGGTGACGGTTTTTTCCCGCATCACGCACCAGTTCTTGCGGTAATGCTGGCGGCCGTGATCCCACTCGGGATACAGTTCGGCGCCCTTCTCGTGATAGGTGCCATGCCACACCGCATCGGGATCCTCGGGCTGGTCGAAGACGAGGTTTGGGTCGTATTCGCCGTCGCCGGCAGGGGTCAGGTAGTCCGGAGGGATCTCGCCGAAATCGAGATAGACCGAGGTCAGCAGCTGCTTGACGCCGTCGGGCGGTGCGATCGGAGCGTCGTCGAGGGTGATCTCGAAATCCAGCAGGCCGTTTTCATCGCGCGGCGTCACGTTCAGCTCAGGCGGTGTTTCTGCGGCGGACTGCGGATCGGGCTGCGCGGCCGTGTGTTCCTCCAGCAATTCGGCCAGCTTGATGCGCAGTCGCGCTTTCTCCTTGTCCAGCCGGGCCGTGCGGGCGGCGGCAATCGCATCCGGACGCAGGCAGCCCTGATCGCTCCACTGCGGGCAGTCGGCATCCTCGTACGCGGCATCGAGCAGGGCCAGGCTGTCGTCCAGCGTGGCCTGATCGGCGGCAAGCCGGGCCTCGAACCGCTGCCAACTCGGCGGCAACCCAGGATCGATCTGTGCACGCAGGCGCTGCATCTGCCGGTATAAGCCGGGCAGTTCGCGGGCGATGCGCGCACTCAGGCGGAGGGTTTCCAATGCGTACAGACGGGCGAGTGCACGCTCGGGATCGGCATATTTCGTGGCGACGCCAGCGAAGTCGGCGCGCAAGGTGCCGTAACGGGTTTGCGCCCACAGCAGCGCGACCGTGATCTTGGCCAACTGGAAGTTGTCGTCGAGGTCCGGCAACGCGGCGATCAGCGGCGGCAACACGATCCGCTCTCCATCGGTCCAGGCGGCATCGCCCTCCTCAATGCGCAGCCGTCGTCCCGAGAGGCCGCAGACGAAATTCCCCAGGATGGGAGCGATGTCATCGAACAGCGCGCCGGCTGCATCGTTCCGGTGCTGGGTCTCGTCGAAGCTATCGACTTCCTCCATGACGCGCAGCGCGGTCTGCAGGCCTGTACGGTCGAACACGTCGCAGGTATGCACCGCCCACGCTTCCAGCAGGCGCCGCTCCATGCGCGACAGCAGGGCTGGCGCGCGGCGGCCGAACTGCCAAGCCAGCGTGATATGGGTAGAGGCGATGCGGCGTATCCAGCCGAGGATGAAATCCTGCTCGTCGCGCGTCAGCGTGGCGAGTTCGGCTGCGAGCTGCTCGACCTTGAAATAGGTGAATTCGGTGTCCAGCCAGATGTGGAGGCTGGCCTCCATCTCGGCTGTTGTCAGTTGTTGCTGTGCCATCAGAAGATGGAGGAGGACAGCTCCTGGATCGCTTTGAGCATGTCGGCGTCATCGGTGACCGCCTGGGCGACGGCGGCTTTGCAGGCGGTGACTGGGCTCACGCCGTCGGCGATCAGCTTGCCGGCATGTACCAGCAGCCGCGTGGACGCGCCTTCCTCAAGCCCACTGCCCTTGAGATTGCGCGTCATCTGCGCGAAACGGACGAGATTGTCGGCGATGACGTCGGATACACCGGATTCGCTGGCGACGATGCGTCGTTCGAGCGCGGCCGACGGGTAGTCGAATTCGAGTGCGACGAAGCGCTGGCGGGTCGATTGCTTGAGGTCCTTCAGCACACTTTGGTAACCGGGATTGTAGGAAATGGCCAGGCAGAACTCGGGGGGCGCCTCGACGATCTGGCCGAGCTTTTCCATCGGCAGGGTACGGCGGTCGTCGGCCAGCGGATGGATCACGACCATGGTGTCCTTGCGTGCCTCGACGATTTCATCCAGATAGCAGATGCCGCCGCAGCGTACCGCGCGGGTCAGCGGGCCGTCGACCCACACGGTTTCGCCGCCCTTGACCAGGTAGCGCCCGACCAGGTCGGAGGCGGTAAGGTCGTCGTGGCACGAGACCGTGATGAGCGGCCGCTTCAATCGCCATGCCATATGCTCCATGAAGCGTGTCTTGCCGCAGCCGGTGGGGCCTTTCAGCAATACCGGTATCTGCTGCCGGTAGGCAGCCTCGAACAGCTGGATTTCCTCCCCGACAGCTTCGTAGTAGGGCTCTTTTTCGATGAGGTGGTGGGCGGGATCGAGGGTGCGGGCATTCATGGTCGGGGGCTTTCAGAAGCAGCCGGACAGCTGTTTTTTGCGTTCGAGCTCTTTGACTTGCAGGTTCCACGCATCCATTTGTTTCTGCGTATACCCTTTGCGGCGTGCCTGATCCATCTTGTCGAACACCTGCCCAAGCTTGTTGGTCAGTGCGTCGCATTTGCTCGCCGATGCCCGCGAGGGCGGGGGTGCGCTGGCGTGCCGGGTTTCGAGGCGAATCGGAGGGGCAGATTTCGTGGGCGGGGATTTCGGCTTGGATGTCGGAACAATAGCTGGCTGAGCGGGCTGCGCTTGTACAGGGTCGGGTTGCGGTGCGGGATCGATTTCGACGGTACGAACTTCCCGGGCATTGTGGCAGGGGAGGTTGGAATACGTAACCTCACCCTTGGCATCGATGCATTTGTTGAGCGTGGCGGCTTCCGCGTGGGAAGCGAGCACCAGTACGAGCATCGTCAGTCCAATTCGGCTTCGCATCGGCGGAATCAATGCTCGCCCGAATATTTGTCGTCCTCCAGCGCCATCTTTTGCTGGAACTCGGCTTCTTTCTCCTGCTCGGCCAGGGCGCGGCGACGTGCCAGACGCTTTTCGTAGGCGTCCGGGCGTTCCTCGACAAATTTCTCGCCGAACAGGGTGTGGCGCAGGAAATTCAGGCCGAAGTCGAGCAGGGCCTCGTCGTCGGCGATCAGCAGTGCCATGACGTCGACCGGGATGTCGTAGGTGTCGTTGAAACTCGGGCTCATGACGAAGGCGCGGAAACGGTCCACGTCGTAGCTCGCCATGAAAAACAGCTGGTTGGAAACAGGAGTCGGCTTGCCGATGGCGGGGCCGGCTGATTTGCGTTTGACCACCAGCTGGCGCCATGCGTGGGCCTTCCGGTCGTATTCATCGACGCCCTGTTCGGCACGGTACTGCTCGATGGTCTGAGTCTTGTCCTCGAGATGCCCGAGGCAGTGCGCCTCCTTGACCATGGCATAGGCGCTGCGGTCGACGTATTCGTCGGAGCGGCGCATGGTCAGCAGGGCGACCGGATAGTAGCGGCAGGCGGTGGGGCGGTCCTCGTAGACGCCGCAGCCTTCCGGGGTCATGAACTGGCAGGCGGTGCCGCCTTCGACCGGGTTCAGCTTGATGCCCGGCATGCCGTCCTTGTCCATCTCGAACGGCACCGAATACTGCTTGAGAAAGTCACCCGACGAGATGTCGAGGCGTTTCTTCAGCCGCAGCACATCATAGGGGGTCAGCGGGATATCGATGTTGCTGCAGCAGGCGTTCCAGCACTTGACGTTGCGATGGCAGCGGAATTTGAACTGCGCGTTCTCTGCCAGCATGATGGGTTTGACCGGGTTGCCCGCGAAGGGGGAGTCTTCGATCAAGTCCTTGAATTCATTTTCGTTCATTTCACACTACCTTCCGGGGCCGTGCCCCACATCTGTAACACACACACGAAAGCACAAGGTTACGCGCTTTCGGCTGGATGCTAAACCTTGTTGGCCTTGCAGTTTTAGCCGTTCGAAAAAAACGGGCGCATTGTAATGATAAGACGCCGTCCGGAAAGCCGGGCGCCGCTGATCCAATTCAGGTGGCACCCAAAAAACCGGGCGCCACGAGGGCGCCCGGAGTTTACTGCCGACTCAATGAATCAATGAGCAGCGGGCTTGAACAGCTTGGACTTGTCGACCAGATCCACGTGGGCGCGCTTGAAGCAGTTCCACTGTTTGGAGTTCTTGTCGTAGACCGAGTTCACGAAGCAGTGCCAGTTTTCCTCATCGACAAAGTTCTTGTCCATGCGGTAGTAGAAGCCGGGGTAACGGCTTTCTTCACGGAACTGGATGTGCTTCATGTGGGCTTCGGCCGTCAGGATGCGGTGGTAGTTTTCCCACGCGCGCAGCAGTTCGTGCAGATCCTTCGCACGCATCTTCTCCGCGTCTTCCTTCAGCATGTTCAGCTTGTCTTCCGCCACGCCCAGCATGTTGGCATTGGTCGTGTAGTAGGTTGCGACGCCGGCAACATACTCGTCCATGATCTTCTGCAGACGGAACTGCAGCATCTTGGGCGTGATGTAGTTGGGGTTGACGTCGATCGCCGTGGTGTAGTCCTTGTGCTCCAGGAAGGTACGCACCGGCTTGTAGATGTCTTCCACCAGCTGCTCGACGGGGGTGTCGAGTTCAGGCTTCAGATCCTTGTTGTCGATGCAGTACTTGACCATGGACTTGGCGCACATGCGGCCTTCGGCGTGTGAGCCGGAGGAGAACTTGTGGCCGGATGCGCCCACGCCGTCGCCGGCGGTGAACAGACCCTTGACCGTGGTCATCGAGCGGTAGCCCCAGTTCCAGCCCTTGGGCAGGTGAGCCGGGATCTTGCCCGCATCGGCGTGGTTTTCGTCAGTCGGGGCGCCCAGATCTTCGGGACCCGACACCCAGATGCCACAGCAACCGGAGTGCGAACCCAGCAGGTAGGGCTCGGTCGGCATCAATTCGGAATTCTTCTTCTCCGGCTCGATGTTCTCGCCCACCCAGATACCGCACTGGCCGACGCACATGTCGAGGAAGTCTTCCCAGGCTTCCGCTTCGAGGTGCTTCACTTCGCGCGGGGTCAGGGTCTCACGCAATTTCGCGAGAGCGGTCACGGTATCCATGTAGATGGGGCCGCGGCCTTCCTTCATTTCCTTCAGCATCAGGTGGTTACGCAGGCACGATGCGGGAACGGCTGCCTGCCCGTAGGGGGGATAGTCGTTCAGCAGTTCCTTGTTCTTCTGCATGTAGACTTCGCCGTAGGCGTTGACGGCCTGGGCCTTGAACAGCAGGAACCAGGCGCCGACCGGGCCGTAGCCGTCCTTGAAGCGGGCGGGCACGAAACGGTTTTCCATCATGGTCAGCTCGGCGCCAGCTTCGGCAGCCATCGCGTAGGTCGAGCCGGCGTTCCACACCGGGTACCAGGCACGGCCGGTACCTTCACCGACGGAGCGGGGACGGAAGATGTTTACGCAGCCGCCGGCGGCCAGCAGGATGGCCTTGGCCTTATAGACGTAGACCTTGTGGTCGCGGGTCGAGAAACCGACGGCCCCGGCGATGCGGTTGGGGTCGTTCTTGTCGTTGACCAGCTTGACGATGAAGATGCGCTCCTGGATGCGATCCATGCCGAGCGCCTTCTTGGTGGCTTCGGCCACGATCCACTTGTAGGATTCGCCGTTGATCATGATCTGCCATTTGCCGGAACGCACGGGCTTGCCGCCGTCCTTCAGCGCGGGCAGGCCCTGGGAACCGTCATGACGCTCGCCGTTTTCGTCGGTCTTCCAGATCGGCAGGCCCCACTCTTCGAACAGGTGCACGGAATCATCCACGTGGCGGCCCAGGTCGTAGGCCAAGTCGTCGCGGGTGATGCCCATCAGGTCGTTGGAAACCATGCGGGCGTAGTCGGCGGGATCCTGCTCGGTGCCGATATAGGTGTTGATCGCGGACAGACCTTGCGCAACAGCGCCGGAACGGTCCATGGCGGCCTTGTCGACCAGCTTGATCTTGAGGTCCATGCCCAGCTCGGCCTTGGCGGCGTCAGCCCAGCGCATGACTTCGTAACCGGCGCCGCAACAAGCCATGCCGCCGCCGATCAGGAGGATGTCGACTTCCTCCTGGATAACTTCGGGATTACCAAATTCTCCAGCCATTTCGTTTACCTCTCTAAATTACTTGATTACTTGCGGATCAGTTCAGCGGGATTGCCAGGACGGTAGCCCTTGGTGATGCCGCCATCGGCCGAGCCCGTAAAGAAGCCGGTGGCCGTGATGTTGGCCAGGGTGGCAGTCGGCTTGCCACCGAAGGGATCGATCGAGCCTTCGGGCGTGGTGCGGATCGGGAACTTGAAGCGCTTCAGCGTGCCGTTACGGAACTTGATGGTCCACATGATGGAGTCGGAACCGCGCAGGGGCTGCACCATGCCGCCCAGCGGCACGACGTCGGCGTAGTGGCGGGCTTCGATCGCCTGCTGCGGGCAGATCTTCACGCAGGAATAGCACTCCCAGCACTGCTCGGGCTCCTGGTTGAACGCGCGCATGGCATGGCCGGTTTCCGAACCGTCCTTGTCCAGCTTCATCAGGTCGTGCGGGCAGATGTACATGCAAGCGGTCTTGTCCTGACCCTTGCAGCCGTCGCACTTGTCGGTACGAACATAGGTTGGCATTACAGTCTCCTAAAGTTAGCTAACAATCCGCGTACGTCGCGGTCCGCTTAGAACTGAACCCGTCCTTGGCCGGGGCGACTCGCGAATCCGCTTCCGGTAGGCTCGTGTCCTAAAACCCTTGTCCCGTCCGGCATTTCATGCCTGCGGGAGAAGTCCCGTTGGGCAACCTTGCCGTTCGGAAAAATCATGCGGCCGAGTGGCCTTTTAACTCGATCTTGACGTTTTGTTCGGCCGAGAGTCCAGCGTAGTACTTCTGGAGCACTTTCGCGACTTCCGGGCGGCTGAATTCGACCGGCAAGTCCTGACCTTCGGACAGCATCGAGCGCACCTTGGTACCGGACAGCAGGATGCGGTCGTCCTTGGTGTGCGGGCAGGTGCGCTGCGAGGCCATACCGCCGCACTTCTTGCACCAGAAGGTCCAGTCGATGTTCATGTTCACGGTCTCGAGCGAGCCCTTGGGGATCTCGTCGAAGATCTTCTGCGCGTCAAACGGGCCGTAGTAATCGCCCACGCCAGCATGGTCGCGGCCGACGATCAAGTGCGAGCAGCCATAGTTCTGGCGGAACAGCGCGTGTAGCAGGGCTTCGCGCGGACCGGCGTAGCGCATATCAAGCGGGTAGCCGGCCTGGATCACGGTGTTGGGCGCGAAGTAGTTTTCGACCAGCACGCTGATGGCCTCGGAACGCACTTCGGCGGGGATGTCACCCGGCTTCAGCGCGCCCAGCAGGGAGTGGACCAGCACGCCGTCCATGGTCTCGATGGCGATCTTGGCCAGGTATTCGTGCGAGCGGTGCATCGGGTTGCGGGTCTGGAAGGCGGCGATCTTGCTCCAGCCCATCTGCTCGAACTTGGCACGGGTCTCGGCCGGGGTCATGAACTGGTCGCCGTATTCTTCCTTGAAGGTGCCGGTGGACAGGACCTTGACCGGGCCAGCCAGGTTGTACTTGCCCTGCGCCATGACCATCTTGACGCCGGGGTGCTCGAGGTCGGTGGTCTTGTAGACCTGCATGCACTCGTGGGCCTTGTCGATGGTGTACTTGTCGGTCACCTTCATGGTGCCCATGATCTCGCCGGATTCGCCGTCGACCAGAGCGATGTCGTCGCCGTCCTTGATGGTTTCATCGTCGGTCGAGAGCGTGACGGGAATGGGCCAGAACAGGCCGTTGGCCATCTTGTAGCCGTCGCACACGCCCTGCCAGTCTGACTTGGTCATGAAACCGTCGAGCGGCGTGAAGCCGCCGATGCCCATCATGATCAGGTCGCCGGTTTCGCGCGAGCTCATCTTGAGCTTGGGCAGCGAGGCCGCGCGGGCTTTTTCGGCGGCGAGTGCGTCGCCCGTCAGCAGCAGGGGTTTGAGTTCACCGCCGCCATGGGGGCGTACCAGTTTGGACATGCTGTCTCCTCAGACTTTATGGGGGTATTAGAGTCTGGGCAGGATAGCACCGGGGGGGAGCCCTGAATAATCCTTTATTTTTATTTGAGGATAAGCAGGTTTGATATTAATCGCAAAAATGAAAAAGCCCGGATTGCCCGGGCTTTTTCATTCAAAAACAAATCGTTATGCGTCAAAGAAGGCTGGCATGTCGGTTTGCTCGGTCTTGATGACGTCGACCCAGGCGGGTTTGGTATCGCCGCCGGCCGCGGCCAGTTTTTTGGTTTCTTCGTAAAGCATCTTCCAGCGGTTGTAGAGACAGTCGCTGACCTTGCGCATACCCGAGTCGAAGTAGGAGTTGTGCAGGTCGCCTACGGTGCGGGTGAAGGATTCCATCTGCTCCAGCAGGTTATGCGGGTAGCCGTGGCGGTTGGGGTCAGCATATTTGACCATTTCGCGTTTGACTGCGCGCACGAAGACCTTCTGGCCTTCGGTAAGGTCGGCTTCGGTTCGCGGCGCGCCGCCGAAATTCATCACTTCGTTGATGAAACCGTTCAGGCGCTCGCCGAAATCGAAATTGGCGTAATCCACGTTCTGCATAAATCCTCCAATATTTCCTGTTTCAGGTATTCAGGTGATGCTGTAAGACTGGATATGACTCCGCTGCCTATCCTACGCCGCGCGATGCGGCTGTCCAGCGTCTTCCCGGGGCGGTCCTGCGATTATTTTCTAAGCCCTTGAATCCAGCGGGAATAAATTTTGTCCGCCAGTTCATGCAGACGGGCGGTGCGGGCGGGCAAATCCGACTGGATCGCATCGGGCGACTGCACGCCGGGACTGTCGCTGGTGGCGATTTCGTCGGCGCCGTTGCCGCACCAGCTGGCGACGAGTTCGGGCGTCATTTCGACATGGCATTGCATGCCGATATGGTGGTCGTTGAGCACATAAGCCTGGTTGGCGCAGAAGGCGCTGTCGAGAAGGCGCGTGGCACCCGGCGGCAGGGTGAAGGTTTCGCCGTGCCAGTGGAATGCCAGCATGGGTTGCGTGGCGTCGCCCAGCCAGGAGCGCGCCGCATCGGCGTCGGTGATGCGAACGTCGCCCCAGCCGATTTCCTTGACCGGATTGGCGCCGACCGTGCCGCCCAGCGCTTTAGACATAAGCTGGCCGCCCAGGCAATGGCCGATCACCGGAATGTCCGATGCGACCGCCTGGCGGATCAGCGCCAGCAGGGGCGGGATCCAGGGCAGATCGTCATTGACGCTCATCGGGCCGCCCATCAAGCAGACGCCTGAAGCGCCGTTAAGGTTTTCAGGTACGCTGTCGCCGGCGTCGATGCGCACCAGCTGCCAAGGAATGCCGTGGCGATCCAGGAATGTGGTGAAATACCCCGGCCCCTCGGTGGGCGAATGACGGAAAACCAGAACAGGACGCATGATGCCTCTCAAGAAAAAAACGGTCGCGATGATGATAGCTGCTGGCGGACTTGCCTGCACAACCGTCTGGGCCACAAGCATATCGGTGGTAGGCCTGTTCAAGGACAAGGCGATCGTCAGTATCGACGGCGGTAAACCGCGTACCCTCAGTGCGGGGCAAACGATCCAGGGCGTGAAACTGGTCTCCGCGGATTCCGACAGCGCCAGCTTCGATATTGAGGGCAAGCGCCGGACTCTTGGCATGGGCCAGTCGTTCGCGGGTGGTACGGCGACGGACGGCCGCCCGAGCATTTCCCTCACGGCCGACGCGCGTGGTCATTTCGCGGCGGCAGGTGCGCTCAACGGATATCCGATGACCTTTCTGGTCGATACGGGTGCTACCGCCATCGCCATCAGTGCAGCCGAGGCCAAGCGTATCGGAATCGACTACCGGTCGGGCCAGCCGGTCGGCGTGGGAACGGCGGCGGGTGTGGTGCCTGCGTGGCGCGTCAAGTTCAATACGGTCAAGGTCGGCGGGATCTCGGTCAACCAGGTGGACGGGATGGTGGTGGAAACCGGTCTGAACGTGCCGTTGCTGGGGATGAGCTTCCTGAACCGGATGGAAATGAAGCGCGATGGCCAGACGATGACGCTGACGCAGCGTTACTGATTATTCGTAGGCATCAAAACAAAAGGCCTGCAATGCAGGCCTTTTGTTTTGATGATTCGGATTGAGATCAGGCCGGCTTCCGCTTGTGGCGTCGGTCGCTTCGCATACGTTTGCCTGCGCCGCAAACGGGGCCAGCGCTTTACACCTGGACCTGTTTGTCGCGTTCGATCACGGCATAGGCGCTGTGATTGTGGATGGACTCGAAATTTTCGGCTTCCACGACATACGCATCGATCAGCGGTTCGGCGTTCATCGCCGCGGCGACATCACGCACGATGTCTTCGACGAACTTCGGATTGTCGTAGGCGCGTTCGGTGACGTATTTTTCATCCGGCCGCTTCAGCAGACCGAACAGTTCGCACGAGGCCTGATCCTCGACTTTGCGTACCAGGTCCTCGATCCACAGGAAGCCGTTGGTCTTCGCGGTGACGGTGACGTGCGAGCGCTGGTTGTGCGCGCCATACTCGGAAATTTTCTTCGAACACGGGCACAGGCTGGTCACCGGCACCAGCACCTTGGTGGTGTGGCTGTACTGGCCATTCTCGATCGCACCGATGAAGGTGACTTCATAGTCGAGCAGGCTTTGCACGCCCGAGACGGGTGCGGCCTTGTTGACGAAGTAGGGGAAGCTCATTTCGATGTAGCCCGATTCGGCTTCCAGGCGCTCGACCATCTGGCGCAGCATGCCTTCGAAGTTTTCCACCGAAATCTCGCGCTCGCGCGTGTTGAGGATTTCGATGAAGCGCGACATGTGCGTGCCCTTGAAGTTGTGCGGCAGGAATACGTACATGTTGAAGGTGGCGATGGTGTGCTGGACGCCGCCGCTCTTGTCCGCCACGCGAACCGGGTGACGGATGCTCTTGATGCCGACCTTGTTGATGGCGATTTGCCGCGTATCGGCCGAACTTTGCACATCCGGCATACAAACGGCGGTATCGCAAATCTGGTTCATGGCAGGCTCCTTGGTATCGATGCAGTTTAGACTCAGTATAAACTGCCGAAATAGTTGAGTAAACTACTCGGGTAATAGGGTTATCCGTTGACGGACGGCATGCTCGATGCCTGTGGCATCGAGTCCGCAGTCGGCCAGCATTCTGGCGGGGTCGCCATGTTCGATGAAGGTGTCGGGCAGGCCCAGATGCAGGATCGGCATGATGACACCGAGTTCGGCCAGTGCCTCGGCCACGCCGGCGCCAGCGCCGCCCGCTACCGCGTTTTCCTCCAGCGTGACGAGTAGGCGATGACCGTGCGCCAGTTCGCGCAGCAGGTCCAGATCCAGCGGCTTTACGAAGCGCATGTCGGCCACGCTGGCGTCGAGTGCCTCGGCAGCTTGAAGGGCGGGTGCGACCAGGCTGCCGAAGGCGATCAGCGCCACGTCATGGCCGCGCCGCCGCAGCACGCCTCTGCCGATCTCGACGGCGTCAAGCCCGGCGCCGATCGTGGCGCCGACCCCGCTACCGCGCGGATAACGTACCGCCGAAGGACCTTCGTGCAGGAAGGCAGTGGTCAAAAGTGCCCGGCATTCGTTTTCGTCCGACGGCGCGGCGATCAGCATGTTGGGAAGGCAGCGCAGGAACGACAGGTCGAAGCTGCCGGCATGGGTCGGGCCATCGGCGCCGACCAGGCCGGCACGGTCGATCGCCAGCATTACCGGCAGATTCTGCAGGGCGACGTCGTGGATCAACTGGTCGTAGGCACGCTGCAGGAAGGTCGAGTAGATTGCCACCACCGGCTTGATGCCTTCGCAGGCAAGGCCGGCAGCAAAGGTCAGTGCATGCTGTTCGGCGATGCCGACATCGAAATAGCGCTTGGGATAATCCTGCGAAAAGCGCACCAGGCCGGAGCCCTCGCGCATCGCGGGGGTGATGCCGACCAGTCGCGTGTCGGCGGCGGCCATGTCGCACAACCAGTCGCCGAATACTTGCGTGTAGGTGGGCTTGCCACCGGTTTTTTCCGCGACGCCCGCAGCGGGGTCGAAACGCGATACGCCGTGATACAGGCAGGGGTTGGCTTCGGCGGGCGCGTAGCCCTTGCCTTTGCGGGTGACCACATGCAGGAATTGCGGGCCATTGAGCTGCTTGATGTTGGAGAGCGTGTCCAGCAGTACGTCGAGGTCATGGCCGTCGATCGGACCGATGTAGTTGAAGCCGAATTCCTCGAACAAGGTGCCCGGCGTCACCATGCCCTTCATGTGTTCCTCGGCACGCTTGGCGAGTTCGCGGATCGGCGGGGCGACGGACAGCACTTTCTCGCCGGCGCGGCGTGCCGCTGCATAGAACTTGCCCGACATTAGCCGTGCCAGGTAGTTGTTGAGCGCGCCGACGTTGGGCGAGATCGACATGTCATTGTCGTTCAGCACCACCAGCAGGGGGAGGTCGGTTGCCCCGGCGTTGTTGAGCGCCTCGAACGCCATGCCGGCAGTCATCGCGCCATCGCCGATGATGGCCACGGCGCGCTGGCCGCTACCCAGTTGATGAAAGGCTTCGGCCATGCCGAGCGCCGCCGAGATCGACGTGCTGGAGTGGCCGGCGCCGAAGGCGTCGAACGCGCTTTCGGCGCGACGCGGGAATCCGGCGATGCCGCCCGGCTGGCGCAGGCCGGCCATCCCGGCGCGACGACCAGTCAGAATCTTGTGGGCGTAGGTCTGATGGCCGACGTCCCATACGATGCGGTCACGCGGGGTGTCGAATACATAGTGCAGGGCGATCGTGAGTTCCACCGTGCCGAGATTGGAGGCGAGATGGCCGCCGGTCTGGCCGACTGAATTGACCAGGAACTCGCGCAGTTCGTTGGCGAGTTTGGGCAGGTCGGCAGGCGACAGCGTGCGCAGTTCGTCCGGCGAATTGACGGTGTCGAGCAGGGACGTGGGCATGTCAGAACGTCCGCTCGATGACGAAATCGGCCAGCTGGCGCAAGCGTGTTGCGGGCAGCCCCAGCTTGGCCAGCGCGGCGTGGGCATCGGCGCGCAGCTCCTGCGCGAGTTCGCGCGCGCGCGCTGCGCCGAGCAGGCTCACGTAGGTCGGTTTGTTGTTGGCCGCATCCTTGCCGGCAGTCTTGCCCAGCGTGGCGGTCGGTGCTTCGGCATCGAGCACGTCGTCGACCACCTGGAAGGCGAGACCGATGCACTTGGCGTAATGGTCGAGCGCGGCGGCAGTCGTGTCGGACAGCGTGCCGCACTGCGCGCCCAGCAGCACCGAGGCGCGGATCAGTGCGCCGGTCTTGTGGATGTGCATGAACTCGAGTTCGGTCAGGTCGAGCGGTTTACCCACGCTGGCCAGATCGATCGCCTGGCCGCCGGCCATGCCGCGCGAGCCGGCTGCCTGTGCCAGTAGCTGCACCATCTTCAACTGCGTCGCCACATCGTCGGCCAGCGCTTGCGACGCAAGGATGTCGAATGCCAGGCTTTGCAGGGCGTCGCCCACCAGCAGTGCGGTCGCTTCGTCGAACTCGACGTGTACCGTGGGTTTGCCGCGTCGCAACGCGTCGTCATCCATCGCCGGCATGTCATCGTGCACCAGCGAGTAGGCGTGGATCAGTTCGACTGCCGCCGCGGCATGCTGCACGCGATCGGGGTCAGCGCCGGTGACCTCGCCGGCGGCGAATGCCAGCAGCGGACGTACGCGTTTGCCGCCGCCCAGCACGGCATAGCGCATGGCCTCATGCAGGCGCTGCGGGGCAATGCTGGATGGCGGGAGCCACTCGGCCAGCACGCTTTCCATGCGCGTCTGGCATGCCTGGGTCCAGGCGGAAAAATCAGTCATCGGTGTCTTCGGTCTTGAAAGGCTGCAAGGCCCCATTTTCCAGAATCTTCACCTGCTGCTCGGCATCGGCAAGCTGCAGGCGACAGTATTGCAATAGCTCGGCGCCGCGCTTGTAGGCCGTCAGCGAGGCTTCCAATGGCAGCTGGCCGGATTCCATTTCGGCCACGATGGCTTCCAGTTCGGCCAGTGCGGACTCGTAATCTTTGGGGGGCGTGGCGGCGCGGGACTTGGCCATGAATATCGAACCCGGCGGAGAAAGGACGATACTTTAACAAATTCAGCGTTGAGGCGCCTCCCCGGGTATGCGGCTATGCTAGAATTTCGCGCTTTCCCTGCCTGGCGATACCTTCGTCTGACGGGGGGTCATCCGTACCCGCACCCCTCAAGGGGCGGGGTAGGCCGTGGTCGCCAAGACGCCAAAACGTCAGCAACCACGCTCTAAATCCGGTGGGTCATTTACTTGCCGCTCCAGTGTCATTACTGGAGGGGGCTTGGTTTTGAGTAGGGTACGCCATGAGCGATCTCGCCGAATCCAGCGCCTTGTCGCTAACTTCGCCTCAGCTGCCAGTTTCCTGGTACTTCGATCCAGCCATCTATGCGCTGGAACTCGAGCATTTGTTCAAGCAGGGTCCCGGTTATGCGGGCCATCAGTTGATGGTGCCCGAGCCGGGCGATTATCACGCGCTGGAAATGTTCGACGGCGCGAAAATGCTGGTCAACGACGGAACGAATATCGAGTTGTTGTCCAACGTATGCCGCCATCGCCAGGCGCTGATGCTGAGCGGTCGCGGGAAGCTGCCGTCCAACAACATCGTCTGTCCGATTCATCGCTGGACCTACGACAGCCAGGGCAAACTGATGGGGGCACCGGAGTTTCCCGGCAATCCCTGCCTGAACCTGAACCGTACCGGCCTGCAGAACTGGCAGGGCCTGCTGTTTGCCGGCAAGCGCGATGTGCAGGCCGATCTGGCGGGCATGCAGGCGGCGCGCGAACTGGATTTTTCGGGCTTCATGCTCGATCGCGTGCAGGTCACGCATTACGCCTGCAACTGGAAGACCTTCATCGAGGTGTACCTGGAGGACTACCACGTTGCGCCGTATCACCCGGGCCTTGGCCATTTCGTCACCTGTGACGACCTCAATTGGGAATATGGCGACTGGTGGTCGGTGCAGACGGTGGGCGTGAATCGGGGTTTTTCCAAGGCAGGCTCGCCGGTATATCAGAAGTGGCACGAACAGCTGATGGCATATCGGCGTGGCGAGACGCCAGCGCACGGGTCGATCTGGCTGACCTATTACCCCGGCCTGATGGTGGAGTGGTATCCGCATGTACTGGTGGTGTCGTCGATCGTGCCGACCGGCGTCGAGTCGTGCACCAACGTCGTCGAGTTCTACTATCCCGAGGACATCGCCTTGTTCGAGCGCGCCTTCATCGAGGCCGAGCAGGCGGCGTACCATGAGACCGCGGTGGAGGACGAGGATATCTGCAAGCGCATGCACAAGGGACGGCGCGCGCTGTACCAGCAGGGCATTTCCGAGACCGGGCCGTACCAGTCGCCGCTGGAAGACGGCATGATGCATTTCCATTCCTTCCTGCGGCGCGAGATCGGGCCGCATCTCAAATGAGCGGGTTGAGCATTTCGAGCGGGCGGCAGGTGCCGCCCGTTTTTTTCGTCTGCCCGCCATGAAATCGAGCTGGATGCTGGTGGCGGCTGCCTTGTTCGCGCTGATGAGCGTGCTGGTGAAACACGCCTCCGCAAGCTTCTCGCCCGCCGAACTGGTGTTCTATCGTTCGGCATTCGGCCTGCTGGCGATCTGGGCGGCGATCGCCATCCGCCATCGCCAGGTGTGGGCTCCGCTTGCCACGCCCTGTTTCAACGCCCATCTGTGGCGCGGGCTGGCGGGTTTCACTGCGCTGGTGCTGTTCTTCTACGCATTGTCGCAACTGCCGCTCGCCACCGCGGTCACGCTCAATTACACGGCCCCGCTGTTTCTCGCCGCCTTGTCGGCCTGGTGGCTGCACGAACGCCACGGGCGCGGCCTCGTCGGCGCGGTACTGCTGGGCTTTGTCGGCGTATTGCTCTTGTTGCGGCCGCAAGTTCAGGGTCAGGCCTGGCTGCCTGCGTTGGCCGGTCTGGCGTCGGGGATGCTGGCCGCGGTGGCCTACGTCAACGTCAAGAATCTGGGTAGGCTGGGTGAGTCCGAATGGCGGGTGGTGTTTTACTTCACGTTGCTGTCGACCGCGGGCGGCGCTGCCTGGATGGCGCTGGCCGGGTCGCACATTCCGCAGCTGACCGACTGGCCGTGGCTGATCGGCATCGGCGCCACCGCCACAGTCGCGCAACTGGCGTTGACGCGGGCGTATCATCGCGGCCGTACGCTCACGGTCGGCTCGCTGGCCTACACCACGGTCGGATTTTCCGCCTTGTATGGTGTGGTGCTGTTCGGGGAGCGGCTGCCGCTGATGGCGTGGATGGGCATGGCAGTCGTGGCCGTCGCCGGCATCTGGGCAGTCCGCGCGTCAACCTCAACCCCGCCCGATTCGCTATAGTGAAAGCACTTTCCAGAGGAGCGCACCATGATCAGCCTGAACGTCAAGGGTAACCAGATCGCTGTCACCGTAATGGGCCAATTTACCCTGGCCGATTATCAGGAATTTGAACAGGCAGTGAACTATGGCATCCAGTTCCAGGGTACGGTCAACCTGCTGTTCGATCTGCGTGACATGCTGTCGTTCAGTGTCGACGTGGCGTGGGAGGAACTGAAGTTTTCACGCGAGCACAAGACCGATTTCGGTCGTATCGCCATTCTGACCGGTGACCAGTGGGTGGCGTGGAGCATGTGGGTGAACCGCATGTTCATGTCGGCGGATATCCGTCTGTTCGACGATCTGGACATGGCCCAGGCCTGGGTGGCGGGCGGCGAGTTGCCGGCTGCGGCAGGCTGAAGGCGGACCGCGTACGGCTGGCACGGGCCGTTCATGTCATGAGGAGATGCGGCGCGCCGGCCTGAAGATGTCCTGGTTGGCGTAATACGCCGCGCTTGCATTGGCCGGGTCCCAGCCGGGGATGCCCTGCACCGGCAAGGGTGCGAGTTGGCGTGGCGAGTCGATCCCGGCAAGCGCATGAACTGACAGTCCCTCCACACCATCGGAGTCGAATGACGCCGCAATCAACGTCAGGCATTTTCCGGTTATTCCGGGGTAGGGGGCGAGCAGCTTTTCCAGCAGCGCATGACCGACCACTACAAATCGCATCGTGGTTTCAACCGCATGCCGATGGTCCCAGAACAGTGGCCGCCAGGCGCGCTCGGCCAGCAGGGCCGGCCATGACGGATCGCGGCTGATCACCCATACGCCGGACTCGTCCAGCACCGTCAGTGCATCGCGGCGGCGGCCTCGGGTTGGCCCGGTCTCGCCGGCAATCGCACTGCCATGGGCCGCATTCAACGCAGCCTTGAAGCGCGGGAAACGCAGCCAGACCAGCGCGTTCAGCACGTCATGCCAGGTCTCGGCTCGGGTCGGTACCTGGCCGGTCTGCAGGATGTGCGTTTCGTAATCGCGCGCGGACAGGCGGCCGTCGGGCGCAAAAAAACGCAACGGCAGGCCACGCGCGTTGCGTGTATCGAGGCGGATGGCCTGGGCGTTGAGCGTATCGAGACAATCCGGGCCAGGCGCGGGCTGGGCGCGTACGAGGCCCAGCGCATCGATCAGCGGCCGATAAGGTGCGAAGGCGGGGTGGTCGAACTTCAATGCAGCGATTCGGACAGCGCCTGACGGTATTGCCGCGTCAGCGGATGTGCACTGCCCAGTAGATCGAACAGGGCGAGCAGGCTGCTACGGCCGATGTCATCGCGGTAGCCGCGGTCGGTTCGCGCGATCCACAGCAACTCGTCCATGGCGGTTGCAAACTGGTCTGCAGACAGCAACCGGGCTGCCCGCTGGAAATGCGCATCCAGATCGTCCGGCTGCTGTGCAAGGCGGGCGTCGAGTTCGGACAGAGGCGGCGCCTGGCGGGCGGTTTCGGCCAGATTCAGGTGCGCGTGCAGGCGGGCGATCTCGGGCGCCGTCCGCGCTTCCGGTGGCAGGCTGTCGAGCAGTTTCAGGGCTTGTTCACCTTCGCCCTCGGCCCAGAGCAATTTGGCAAGATCGCGCGGGATGGCGAGGTTGTCGGGCTCGGCCATCGCCGCGTTGGCCAGCAGCATGCGTGCCTGCTGCACGTTGCCTGCCTGCCATGCGGCGACGCCCAGCGCATGGGCGCGGTGTGCATCGCCCGCGATGAAGCGATCGAGTACTTCACGGAAGCTGCTGTCGGGGTCGGCGCCGTGGATGGTGTGGGCGACCTCGCCGCGCCAGAAGAATTTCACCGTCGGCACCGAATTCACGCTGAAGCGGCGCGCCAGCTCGGGCAGCTCGTCGGCGTTCAGCATGACGAGCAGGAACTTGCCGCCGTATTCGGCGGCAAGCTTGACCAGCCGCGGCATCAGGATGAAGCAGGGGCCGGCCTTGGGGGTCCAGAAATGCACCAGCACCGGGCCCTTGTGCGAGTTTTCCAGCACCAGCCGGTTGAAATTTTCGGCACTGGCGTCGAAGACATAGGGAGACAGGGCCATCAGTCGAATGCTCCGGTCTGGGCGAAACGGCCGCAGGTGGCAACCAGTTCGCGGGCGATGCCCGGCTCGAACGCCGAGTGGCCGGCATCCGGCACGATGACATAGCGGGCTTCGGGCCAGGCGCGCGCGAGTTCGTCGGCCGACACGATGGGGCAGACGGCGTCGTAGCGGCCCTGCACGATGATTGCCGGAATGCCGCGGATGCGATCGACGTTGGCGAGCAGGCTGTTGTCGGGCAGGAAAATGTTGTTGACGAAATAGTGCGCTTCGATCCGTGACAACGACAGGGCTCTTTTGTCGTCACCGAACGCGGAGACGAGTTCGGGGTTGGGCAACAGGGTCGAGCACGAGGCCTCGAAGGTGGCCCAATGATGGGCGGCAGGCTGGTGCACGTTCGGGTCGGGATCGACGAGGCGGCGATAGTAGGCCGTCAGCAGATCGTGGCGTTCGTCCTCCGGGATGAATTCGGCGAGTTGGCGCTGCGCCTCGGGAAACAGGACGCGAATACCGTGGAGAAACCAGTCGATCTCGCTTTTGCGACAGAGGAAAATACCCCGCAGCACCAGCCCGCGGCAGTGCTCGGGATGTGCCTCGGCGTAGGCGAGCGCCAGGGTCGAGCCCCACGAACCGCCGAAGACCAGCCAGGATGCGATGCCGAGTTCGCGTCGCAACGCTTCCATGTCGGCGATCAGATGCGGGGTCGTGTTGTCGGCCAGTTCGCCATGCGGCGTGGAGCGGCCGCTGCCGCGCTGGTCGAACAAAACGATGCGGTAGCGTGCCGGATCGAAGAACCGCCGCTGCACAGGCGATGTGCCGGAGCCGGGCCCGCCGTGCACGAACAGCACCGGGATGCCATCCGGGTTGCCGGACGTTTCCCAGTAAATGCGATGGCGACCTGCCGTTTCCAGCATGCCGCTGGCATAGGGGGTGATGAACGGGTGGAGCGAAGCAGTGTCGGGCATGACGGACGCCTTGAATGATAAGCCGAATCATATCCCCGGCCCATGGGGCGTGAACAGGTGAGGCTTGCGCGATGCGTCGTAGGGACTGGCGGTCGCAGTATCGACAGGCGCGTGCTGGGACCGTATGCTACCCGTGCGCAAACAATGCGCCGACAGGCGACCGGGTCATCCGGATCGCATGGGCGAATAAAAAAACAGGCCCACTGTTTCCACCATAACTGATACGAGGAGTTCTTTCATGAGTCATGTCGTCAAGGTTGCCCTACTAGGACTGGGTGAAGTCGGAGAGAAATTCGCCGAGCATTTCCTGGAGAAGATCCAGGAGGAGGGCGTCAATGTGGAGATCGTCGCCGTCGCGCACCGCAATCTGGAATCGCCCGTTGCATTGGGGTTCAGCCATAGCAAGGTGCCGGTGTTCAAGGATGCGATGGAAGTGGTGACCATGGGGGCGAAGGTGGACATCATTTTCGACCTGACCGGCGATCCCGAACTGCGCAAGAAGCTGCGGGTGGCGCTTCAGGAAAGCCATAACCTGCATACCGTGATCGCCCCTGAAGTGGTTGCCCACCTGCTGTGGAATTTCTTCGGTGAAGGCGAGTTGCCGAGCAGCGGCCAGACGGGCTATTGACGCATGGGCTTGCCGGCTGAGAGGCCGGTACGCTGTGTCGATGCATTCCCTGCTTTAATGACATGACATCGCCTTTCAAATTCGCCCACGCCGCGAATCCCGACTGGACCCAGGCGGCCCAGGCCTGCATGGGCCAGCTGGGTGCGATCCCGTCGGGAGCGACGCTAGGGTTCCTGTATGTGTCGGATATCTTCGCCGGCGAACTCGATGCGATCCTGGCGTTCTTCAAAAGCGCGACCGGCGTACCCCACTGGACCGGCAGCGTGGGGGTCGGCGTCTGCGCCACGGGCGTGGAGTATCTGGAAGAACCGGCGCTGGCCGTGATGCTGGCGGAATTCGATCCCGCTGATTTCAGCATGCTGCCGGTGCTGCGTTCGCTGCAGGACATCGAGACGCAGCCGGCGCAAGCCTATTTCGCCGTGGCGCATGGCGATCCGGCAAACAGCCGCATACAGGAACTGATCGACAGTCTTTCCGCACACGTATCGAGCGGCTTTGTCGTCGGCGGGTTGTCGAGTTCGCGTGGTGAGACGACGGCGCAGATCAGCGATGGGGTGGCGAGCGGCGGCTTGTCGGGCGTGCTGTTCAGCGAACGGGTGAAGCTGGCGACGCGGTTGACGCAGGGCATCTCGCCACTGGGACCGCGCCATCGCATCACCACAGCGAACAAGAACGTCATCGGCAGTCTCGATCACCGCCCTGCGCTGGATGTGATGAAAGAGGAAATCGGCGACGTGCTGGCGCGCGATCTGCGGCGTGCAGCCGGCTACATCTTTGTCGGCCTGCCGGTCCGCGGTTCGGATACCGGGGATTATCTGGTGCGCAACATTCTCGGCGTCGATCCGCAGAACAATCTCGTGGCGATCGGCGAGTATGTCGAGCCGGGAGACGAGCTGCTGTTCTGTCGCCGCGACCAGCAGACCGCCGAAGACGACTTGTTGCGGATGCTCTCGGCCATCGGGGCGCAACTGGCCGCGCCGATCCGGGGCGGCGTATATTATTCCTGTCTGGGGCGCGGCCAGCACATGTTCGGTGCGCCGAACCGGGAATTGGAATTGATTCGCGACACCCTCGGAGACTTTCCGTTGGTAGGGTTCTTTGCCAACGGGGAAATTTCCTACAACCGTTTATATGGCTACACCGGGGTATTGACCCTGTTTGGCTGACCAGATCAAGAAACACGGAGATACGCATGACCCTGCACGCCATGAAAGAAGATGAAATCCGCCTGCTGCGCGATGAAATCGACATGCTGATGAACGAGCGTAGGCAGCTCCTGCAGGTGACCGGTGCGGCGGCGGTATTCGTCGCCAACCTCGATACCGACAGCCTGCCCGATGAAGCCGACACCATCGATGCGGCCGAAATGCTGGCCGAACAACTCAACGGCTTGTCCGAGGAGACACTCAAGGACGCATTGGAATCCGTGCGTGCCGAGGTCGATCCCGCACAATAGCCGGATTTAACACCTTGGCCCTTCCGGCATTGCCAGCCCTGACCGAAGTCAGGCGCATTGCGCTGATTGTCGGGCTGACGGCGCTGGCCTACGCGTTGACGGGGTGGGCCAGCCTCACGATCACGGCGTATGTCGCCGATGTGGTGGCCGTGGTCTGGCTGGCAGCCGGCATCGGCGCCATGGCGAGCCTGCGCTTCGGCATGGCAGGCGTCGTGGGGGTGCTGCTGGGATCGTTTGCGCTCAACAGTCAGATCCTGCCGCCGGAGGCGGCATTTCGCCTGGCGCTCGGCGCGGCCGCTGGGGCCGCCGTGATCGGGTATCTGCCGCGCTACCTGCCGCCCTTCAGCTCCACGCTCGATTATGTTTCCAGCGTCGCCAAGTTCGCGCTCGTAGCGGCGCCACTGGGATGTGCGGTGAGTGCGCTGGCGGGCGTATTCAGCCTGGGTTTCTTCGGTCATCTGCATGCCGACCTGGTGTGGCGGACCTTGGGGGTTTGGTGGCTGGGGGAACTGCTCGGTGTGTACCTGATCGCACCGCTGCTCCTGACGGCATCGCGCTGGGATTTGTTGCCGACCAACAAGGGCGCACGCCTGGAAGGTCTGGTGCTGGTGCTCGGCATGCTGCTGCTGACGCGCGTGATGATGGAATACGCCGAGCCTTTGCGGCCGGCCGAAATCGTCCTGTTCGTCCTGCTGCCCGGTGTGCTGTGGGCGGCGCTACGATTCTCGGTGACCGGGGCGAGCGTGGCCATATTCCTGGCTGCGCTGATCGTGCTGGGCGTTTCGCTCGTCTCCTTCGGCGGACTGACCAGTGCCACGATGCCGCGCGACGTGTTTGCGCTGCAGATCAGCATGATGACCATGGCACTGGGCGGCCTGTTCGTGTCGGCTGCGCTGACCGAACGCCGCTATTCCGAGATGCGGCTCGACATGCTGGCCAACCACGATCCGCTGACCGGCCTGCCCAACCGTTCGTATTTCCAGGATTTCCTCGGTCACGCGCTGGCGCGCGCGCAACGCGAGAAACTCCAGATCTCGCTGCTGTTCATCGATCTCGACCGCTTCAAGCACATCAACGACTCGCAGGGACACGAAGTGGGCGACCAGGTGCTGCGCGTCGTCGCCAACCGGCTGGATGAGCAGTTGCGCGCCGACGACTTCGTCGCCCGGCTGGGCGGGGACGAGTTTGCCGTCATCCTGATGCACCCGCCGGCGTCGCGGGCCGCCAGCCGGGTAGCCCGCAAGCTGCTCAAGGCGTTGGCCGAATCGTTCAAGCTCGACCGGCGCCGTTATGCCATCGGCGCCAGCATCGGCATCAGCGTGTATCCGGACGACGGGCTCGACGCGAACACCTTGCTGCGCCAGGCCGATCTGGCGATGTATCAGGCCAAGCAGCGCCGCAGCGGCTTCGAATACTTCAGCGACGAACTGAACACCGTGGCGCAGCAACAGCTGAACCTGGAAACCGGCCTGCGCCAGGCGCTCGAGCGCGACGAACTGGCGCTGGCCTATCAGCCGAAAGTCGATCTCGCCAGCGGCCGCGTGGTGGGGCTGGAAGCCCTGGCGCGCTGGCTGACCCGGTCTGGCGGCATCATCTGGCCCGATCAGTTCATTCCGGTGGCCGAGGAAACCGGCCTGATCATGCCGCTGGGCCGCTGGGTGGTGCGGGCAGCCTGCGAACAATGGATCGTCTGGCGCGATGCCGGCCTCAACCCGCCGCCCGTGGCCATCAATCTGTCGCCGCGCCAGTTTTCCGACGCGCGCCTGATCGACGATATCGATGCCATCCTGAAGGAAACCGGCATGGAGTCATCGTATTTGCAGCTGGAAGTGACCGAGAGTGCGGCGATGGAGAATCCGGCGCGGACCTTCGACATGCTCGACGCCCTGCGCCAGCGCGGCCTGCATGTCTACATCGACGATTTCGGTACCGGACATTCCAACCTGGGCCAGTTGAAACGCATGCCGATCGACGCGCTCAAGATCGACAAGAGTTTCGTGGACGATGTCCTGACCGACAGCGACGACGCCGAGATCGCCAACGCCATCATCCGCCTGGCGCATGCCCTGAATCTGCGGGTGGTGGCCGAGGGCGTGGAGTCGGTCGAGCAGGTGGCGTTCCTGAAAGACCAGGGCTGCGACGAAATCCAGGGCTATGTGGTCGCCAAGCCCTTGCCGCCGGACAAGGTGGCGACGTACTTCGATCGGCAGTTCAATTTCTGAGAAGCCCAGGCGGGGCAGAGTGCCGCGGGCTGAACCAGCATTCAGCCCGCTTGGCCGCCGGTTTCCCTGTATAGGCTGGCCGTTATTTGCAGAGCGTTCGCTTTACGTGGCGTAGCCTCCGAGCAGCGAGCTCGAGATCCGAGTCTGTTCAAGGCGGCTCCTGCTCAGTCGGGATTAGTTGAGACGTTTGATTCCGAGTGCCTTCAGGACGTATTTCTCGTACAGCGGCTCCGAGTTGCCGGTTTTCATCTTGCGCATGAAATATTTCTCGAACGCCACCTTGGCCAGGTGCACCCACTTGCCTTTCTTCGCCCAGGTGACGTTGCGCGGCGGGATCTGCGGGATCGCGACGAAGGCCGCACCGGTATCGCCCATGTCGGCCAGGCAGATCGTGCTCCAGGTGCCGGTATGGCTGGGCGGCGTGCCGGCGAGTTCATCGGCGATGTTGTGGACGATGGCGGTGACCATCGATTCGATCATGTAGCCGGTCTTGGGCGTGCCGGTGGCGACCGGGGTCTGCTCCACCGGCGGGATCGCGATGCACACGCCCGCCGAATAGATGTTGGGGTATGTCGGACTGCGCTGATATTCGTCGACGATCACGAAACCGCCGGGATTGCACAGGCCTTCCACTGCGGCGACCGCCGCCACGCCGCGAAACGGCGGCAGCATCATCGCGTAACTGAAATCGATCGTGTGTTCACGCACCTTCTCGCCAAAATCGTCGACTTCCTCGACATGCATTTTCCCCGCCTCGACCCGGGTCGTTTTCGCGTTGGTGATCCACTTGATGTGGCGCTGCCGGAATTCGGCCTCCAGCAGTCCCTTCGAGTCGCCCACGCCACCCAGCCCAAGGTGCCCCACATAGGGCTCGGACGAGACATAGGTAATCGGCACCTTGTGGCGCAGCTTGCGGCGGCGCAGGTCGGTTTCCAGCGCCATCGCGTATTCGTAGGCGGGGCCGAAGCACGACGCGCCGGGTAGCGCGCCGATCACCACCGGGCCGGGATTCTTCAGGAACTCGAGATAGTCCGCATACGCGCGCTCGGCGTGCTCCACCGTGCACACCGATTGCGTGTGGCCGCCTTCCGGGCCCGCGCCGGGCACCAGATCGAAGGCGAGCCGGGGGCCGGTGGCGATCACCAGGTAGTCATAGTCGACGACGTCGCCGTTGGCCAGGTGGATCCGGCTGTTGGCCGCGTCGATCGTGTCGGCGCGCTGGGCGATGAACCGGATGCCCTTCTTCTCCAGGTAGGGCCGCAGCTTGAACGTGGTCTCGCGCGTCTCGCGCCAGCCCAGTGCGACCCAGGGGTTGGACGGCACGAACTGGAAGGTGTCCGACGCATTGATCAGGGTGACGGTGTGCGACTTGTCGAGCAGGTGGCGCATTTCGTAGGCTGCGGGCGTGCCGCCCGTACCTGCGCCGAGAATGACGATGTGTGCCATGAAGGAGGATTCGATCGAAGAAAAGTGGAAATGAAAAGGAGGGCTGCGGTCAGCGTCCGCCGGGTTGCCGCATGGGCGTGGCCTCGGGCCGGTTGCGCATGTGTTCGCCCAGCTGGACGAACTGCGCAAACAAGGCGGCCCGCAGGGCCTCGTCCGTCACCGTGTCCGCCAACGCCATCTGCATGCACAGCAGCCATTGGTCGCGCTCGTCCGGGCCGATGGCGTAGGGAAGATGGCGGCGGCGCAGCATGGGATGGCCGTGCTTCTTGATGTAGCGTTGCGGGCCGCCCAGCCAGCCGGAGAGGTAATCGAACAGCTTGTTGCCGGATTCGGTGAGGTCGGCCGGATGGATCTTGCGCGCGGCATAGGTCTCCGGCAGTTCGTCCATCAATTCGTAGAAGCGGTCGACCAGCTTACGGATGACGGTGTCGCCGCCGATGCGCTGGTAAGGGGTCAGGACGGGTTGTTCGGTCGCCTGCATGTCGCTACCTCAGGAAATATTGCACATAGAAAACCAGCACCATGCCCATGCCGAGCCAGGCGACGACGGGGCCAAGCAATGTGCGCAGGATCCTGTTGCGTGGAATGAAGCCGATGCCGTGCACGAAGCCTGCCGCCAGCCCCCACATGATCAGCATGAGCGTGCCGTGCCCGATAGGGCTGCCATCCTCGACGGTCAACGGTCGCGGAAACAGCGTGACGAGGAGCATGAGCACGAAAGCCGCAGCCAGCGTGATGCCGCGTACCCACCCGCGATCGAGCATGGCCATCATCCCGGTTTCGCCTTGCGGTAGGGCCGCAGGTACTGCCACTCGAAAAACCGTTTGGCCCAGTGGAACAGGCGGCACGGCGGCAGCACGAGCGCGCGTTTTTCATTGCGATAGACCAGGATGCCGCGGTCGAGCGTATCGACGATGCAGATGAGCTCGGCCTTGAAGCGCGCGACGGGCGGCTTGCCCGCCAGGGCCAGCAACAGATTTTCCGCCGCGGCCTTGGCCTGCAGGTCGGCGATGTGCGCCTGCTTGGGCAGCCAGTCGGGACCGGGATAGCTCCCGGAATCACCGGCGACATAGACCTTGTCCGAGCCGGCGACCCGGCAGTGGGCATCCGCCTGGAAAAAACCGCCGTCGGACAGCGGCAGTCCGGCCTCGGCTGCCCAGGCGGGGCCGCTCATGCCGGGCATGAAGAGAATCAGGTCGGCCGGAATATTGCCGTCCTCGGTCCGGACCCTGTCCGCTTCGAAGCCGAGCGGTTTGTGGCCGAGATGGGTGGCGATGTCGCGCTTCTGCATCTCGCGCAGCAGGCCGGCGACCGCCTTGTCGCCCAGGCGCTTGCCCGGTGTTTTCGCGGCATTGAAGAACACCAGCTTGAAGCGGTCCCGGCGGCCCTGCTTGCGCAGCAGCGTGTCGATGCCGAACAGCAGTTCGAACATCGGTCCGCCGCGCATCGCGCCCTGTTCTTTCGGATTGGTACCGAAGCCGAAGGCGATCGTGCCGTCCGTCATGTTCGCCAGCCGCTCGCGGATCGTGTCGGCCGCGGACACGCCTTCGCAGATCGTCAACGCGTGCTCGATGCCTGGCAAGGCCTTGAGGAAGCGCCCGCCGCTGGCGATCAGCAAGGCGTCGTTGGCAAGGGGTCCGTTGTCGGTCAGCACGGTGCGCCCGCCGTCGGCAAGGCCGGTGACGCGGCCGGCGTGGAAGGTGATATCGTGCCTGGCCAGAAAACCCGACACGTCGATATCGAGATCGGCGCCACGCCGCATGCCCGATGGCACCCAGATCAGGCTCGGGTAGTACGTCAACGCGGCCCGCGGGGCGACGAGCGTGATCCGCACCTCGCGGTCGCGCCGGCGCAGTTCGCGTACGGCGGTGAGTGCGGCGAATCCCGATCCGAGAACGACGATATGGGGTGCGCTCATGGCGAACTCCTGTGACAAGCCTGCAAAATCAAGGCAAACGAAGGGCTTGCCCGCGCGATGCGGGTACGCTCATCCATGAAGGTCAACCCTGCCGTGCGTCGTTCGCGTTCTTGTTGCGTACTTCGTCGAGCGCGCATTCCTTGGCGTCGCACATCATTGCGCTGATCGAGGCGAGCAGCACGGCCATCGTGACTCCGAGTATCCAGGCGAAATACCACATGGTGATTCCTTTCAGTAAGCCGACTTGTCGTTGGCGGCGATGAATTCCGTCGTGACCTTGCCCCACATCACCTTGTAGGCCCACGAGGTATAGAAGATGATCAGCGGCATGAAGATCACCGTGGCGCCGAGCATCAGGCCGAGCGTGAGGTGCGAGGACACGGCGTCGTACACGGTGAGGCTGGAACGCGGGTCGCTCGACGACGGCATGACGAAGGGAAACATCGACACGCCGGCGGTGCCGATGATGCCGGCGCATGCCAGCGACGAGGACCAGAACGCCAGTCCGGCCTTGCCGAGGCGCGCGAACAGAATGCCTGCCGCCAGGGCGGCGAACGCGGCGATCGGCACCCACTTCGCCCATGCATAGGTGTGGTAGTTGGTCATCCAGGCGCCGGCGGCGGTTGCCACGGTCTTGGCGAGCGGGTCGGGCAGGCCGTTGGGATCGATGGCGCTGGTGATCACATAGCCGTCGATGCCGGTCGCCACCCACCAGCCCGCGAGCGCGAAGGTGACGAAGGTCAGGGCGCCGAAAAGCAGGCTGGCGGCGCGGACGCGGCGATAGATGTCGCCCTCGGTTCGCATCATCAGGTAGTTCGCGCCCTGGAAGGTGATCATGCCCAGGCTGACGACGCCGGCGAGCAGGGCGAACGGATTGAGCAGCGCCCAGAAGCTGCCGGTGTAGGTCGACATCAGGATGTCGTTGAACTGGAATGGCACGCCCTGCAGCAGGTTGCCGAAGGCAACGCCGAAGATGATCGGCGGCACGGCGCCGCCGATGAACAGGCCCCAGTCCCAGGTGCTGCGCCAGGCCGGGTTCTGGATCTTGGAACGATAGTCGAAGCCGACCGGGCGGAAGAACAGCGCCCAGAGTGCAGCCATCATCGCCCAGTAGAAGCCCGAGAATGCCGTGGCATAGACCAGCGGCCAGGCGGCGAAGACCGCGCCGCCGGCGGTGATGAACCAGACCTGGTTGCCGTCCCAGTGCGGCGCGACGGTGTTGATGACGGCGCGGCGTTCGAGGTCGTTGCGGCCGACGAAGGGCAGCAGCACGCCCATGCCCATGTCGTGGCCGTCCATGATGGCGAAGCCGACCAGCAGGACGCCGATCAGCAGCCACCAGACGAGTTTCAGGGTTTCGTAGTCCATGTCAGCTCCTTAGATGTTCTTCGCCGGTGCGCCTGCGGGCAGTGCGCCGCCAGCCGCTTTCTCGTTGTGGTACTTGCCGGTGCCGAGGCTGGCCGGGCCTTGCCGCGCGTACTTCGTCATCAGAACCATTTCGACGACCAGCAGCACGGTGTAGAAGCCGACGAAGCCGGCGAGCGAACCGTAGATATTGCCGACACTGATGTTGGACACCGAGATGTGCGTCGGCAGCACGCCATAGATCGTCCACGGCTGGCGGCCGTATTCGGCGACGACCCAGCCGAGTTCGGCGGCGACCCAGGGCATCGGGATGAACCAGAGCGCCCAGCGCAGCAGCCATTTCTTCTCGATGAAGCTGCCCTTGATCGAATAGAACAGCGCCAGCGTGAACAGCGCGAGGAACAGGAAGCCCAGCGCGACCATGATGCGGAAGCTCCAGAACAGCGGGGCGACGCGCGGGATGGTGTCGTCGACCGCCTGCTGGATCATCTCGGGCGTGGCCTGCGACACGTCGACGATGTATTTCTTCAACAGCAGGCCGAAGCCGAGGTCGGCCTTGTGCGCGTCGAACTGCGCGAGCGCAGCGGCATCGTCGCGATTCCTGCGCAGCTGCTCCAATGCGGTCACCGCCTTGATGCCGTCCACGATGCGTTCGCGATTCCTTTCCTTGATCTCCTTGATGCCGGGCATGGTCTTGGTGAGCGAGCGTGTGCCGATCAGGCCCAGGGCATAGGGGATCTGCAGTTCGTAATCGTTGCGCTCGGCTTTTTCGTTCGGCACGGCGAACACGGTGAATGCCGCCGGGGCGGGCTCGGTTTCCCACATCGCTTCGATCGCCGCCATCTTGGTCTTCTGCGACTCGCTCACGGTGTAGCCGGATTCGTCGCCCAGCACGATCACCGACAATGCCGAGGCGAAGCCGAAGCCGGCGGCGATGCGGAACGAGCGGCGCGCGAAGTCGAGGTCGCGGCCCTTCAGCAGGTAGTAGCTGGAAATGCCGAGCACGAACAGCGAGGCGGTGACGTAGCCGGCCGACACGGTGTGAACGAACTTGGCTTGCGCCGTGGGGTTGAAGACGATGGCCCAGAAATCGCTCATTTCCATGCGCATGGTGACGAAGGAGAACGTCGCGCCGACAGGATCCTGCATCCAGCCGTTGGCGATCAGGATCCACAACGCCGACAGGTTTGATCCGACCGCCATCAGCACCGTCACCATGAAGTGCTTCCACTTGTTGAGCCGGTCCCAGCCGAAGAAGAACAAACCGATGAAGGTCGATTCGAGGAAGAAGGCCATCAGGCCCTCGATCGCCAGCGGTGCGCCGAAGATGTCGCCGACGTAGTGCGAGTAGTACGCCCAGTTGGTGCCGAACTGGAATTCCATGGTGATGCCGGTGGTCACCCCGAGCGCGAAGTTGATGCCGAACAGCTTGCCCCAGAAGCGCACCATGTCCTTGTAGATGGGACGGTCGGTGATGACGTAGGTCAGCTCCATGATGACCAGGATGAACGCCAGCCCCAGCGTGAGCGGTACGAACAGGAAGTGATAGAGCGCGGTAACTGCAAATTGCAGCCGCGACAGATCGACGAGTTCTTCAGTCAGCATGGGGACTCCCGGGTGAGGGTTGAGATGAGTGGGCGGATTGATTGGGGTTGGCCAGGCGCTCGGCTACGGCATCGGCGTCGGGGTGCAGCGCATGGCCGTCGAAGAACGCATAAAAAATGGCCGCGATCACCAGCAGCTTGATCGCAATGGCGAGCGAGATTTCTTTTGCCAGCGGATGGTGCAGGAAAGTGGGCATGGGCGGTTTCATGAGTACTCCAATATATTCGCAAGTGCCGTGCCAACTCCCTGGGACAGGTTGGGGCTTTTATTTCTCTTTGGTTTCAAAAGAATAGATCAATTTTGTGACAGGCGTTGAAAGCGTGGACTGCCATTTATGACAAAAACTGTTAATGTTCTGTGACGTAAATGACATAAATGGCATAAGACAATGTCACCGGCCAACGAACTCATCAGCTTTCTCGAGACCCATCCCGATCCCCAGATCGTCATGGGGATCGATTACCGGATTCTGGCGGCCAATGCGGCCTATCGCCGTGTGTATGCCGGCGAGCGGAATGTGGTCGGGCAGTTTTGCTATGCGATATCGCATGGCTACAGCCGGCCCTGCGACGAATGCGGCGAATCCTGCCCGCTCGCAGCCAGCCGGGTCAGCGGCGAGCCCCGGCGTGTGCTGCATCTGCACCATACGCCGCGCGGTGAGGAGCATGTCGACGTCGAACTGACGCCGATCGTCGGTACGTCGGGCAAGATCGCGTATTTCGTCGAACGCATGCTGACGGTACGCGAGGCCAGCAGTTTTCCGGCCGAGAGCGGTATGGTCGGCAAGTCGGCCGCCTTCAATCGCATGCTCGAACTGGTCCGGCGCGTGGCACCGTCGGACACCGCCGCCCTGTTGCTGGGCGAATCGGGCACCGGCAAGGAACTGGTCGCCCAGGCCATCCACCAGCAGAGCCGGCGCGAGCATGGGCCGTTCGTGGTGGTGGAGTGCTCGGGGCTGACCGAAACCCTGTTCGAGAGCGAACTGTTCGGCTATGAGAAGGGTGCGTTCACCGGCGCCAGCCAGCGCAAGATCGGCCTGGTCGAATCGGCGTCGGGCGGGACGCTGTTTCTGGACGAAGTCGGCGATATTCCACTCAGCCTGCAGGTCAAGCTGTTGCGTCTATTGGAAACGGGGACCTTTCGCCGGGTCGGCGGCGTGGAGACGCTGCGCGCCGATTTTCGTCTGATCGCCGCCACCCATCGCGATCTCAAGACCATGGTCGAGCGCGGCAGCTTTCGTCGCGACCTGTATTACCGGCTGAGCGTGTTCCCGATTCACCTGCCCGCCTTGCGCGAGCGGCGCGGCGACATCGGCCTGCTGGCCGACACCCTCCTGGCGCGGCTGGCGCCGGGGCGGGCCTACACGCTGAGCGAAGCCGCACGGGCCCGGCTGCAGGACTACGATTACCCGGGCAACATCCGCGAACTGCGCAACATCCTCGAACGCGCAATGCTGATGGCCGACGGCGATACCCTGCTGGAGGAGCATCTGCCGCCCGAACTGAAAAGTGACGAGGCAGGCATGCCGGGCGTGGACGACATCGTGCCGCTGGAAACGGCGGAACTGCGCTATCTGCAATGGGCGTTGGCGCACCATGGCGGCGACCGCAAGTCGCTGGCTGCGCAGCTGGGGATCAGCGAACGGACGCTCTATCGGAAACTGGCCCAGTAACGCGCGTCACTGGGCCAGTCTGCACATAGGCGGCCCCCTGTCCAGGAGCCTGCGCACACCGGATTTACCCCACCAGTTGTTCGAGCACGAAGGGCAGGATGCCCCCTTTGTTGTAGTACTCGACCTCGATCGGCGTGTCGATGCGCAGCTTGAGCGCGACGCGTTCCACTTTGCCGTTGGCGCGGTGGATCACCAGCGTGACGTCCTGCTGCGGCGTGATGCCGGACTCGGTCCCCTCGAGGTCGAAGGTCTCGCTGCCGTCGAGCTTGAGCGTGGCCGCGTCGACACCGTCCTTGAACTGGCAGGGCAGCACGCCCATGCCAGCGAGGTTGGCGCGGTGGATGCGTTCGAAGCTCTTGGCGACGACGGCCTTCACGCCGAGCAGGGTGGTGCCCTTGGCCGCCCAGTCGCGGGACGAGCCGGTGCCGTATTCCTCGCCGGCGAAGATCATCAGCGGCATGCCTTCGGCCTGGTAGGCCATGGCGGCGTCGTAGATCGGTTTCTGTTCGCCGCCCTGCAGCGTGATGCCGCCCTCGGAGCCGGGGATCATCAGGTTTTTGATGCGCACGTTGGCGAAAGTGCCGCGCATCATGACTTCGTGGTTGCCGCGGCGCGCGCCGTAGCTGTTGAAATCGGCCTTCTGCACGCCGTGCTCGGTGAGGTACAGCCCGGCCGGTGAGGTCGGCTTGATGCCGCCCGCCGGGCTGATGTGGTCGGTGGTGACCGAGTCACCGAAGATCGCCAGCGCGTGTGCGCGCCGGATGGCCGGGCTGGCTGCCTTGGCGCCGACGAAGAAGGGCGGCTGCTGGATGTAGGTCGATTTTGCGTCCCACTCGTAGACCGTGCCGGTAGGGGCGGAGACGGCGTCCCACAGCGGATTGTCGGCGCCGACGTCGGCGTAGATCTTGCGGTAGGCCGCGGCATCGGTCGCGGTGCCCATCACGGCATTGATGTCCGCGTTGGTGGGCCACAGGTCCTTGAGGAACACGGGCTTGCCGTCCTTGCCGGTGCCGATGGCCTCCTTCTCGAAATCGATGTCGACGCGGCCGGCCAGCGCAAAGGCGACGACCAGCGGCGGCGACATGAGGAAGTTGGCCTTGACCGCCTGGTGCACGCGCGCCTCGAAGTTGCGGTTACCCGACAGCACCGAGGCAACCACCAGGTCGTGGTCGGCGATGGCCTTGTCGATCTCCGGTCTGAGCGGGCCGGAGTTGCCGATGCAGGTGGTGCAGCCGTAGCCCACCACGCTGAACCCGACCTGTTCCAGCGCGTCCATCAGCCCGGCCTTGTTCAGGTATTCGGTGACGGCGCGTGAGCCGGGGCCGAGCGAGGTCTTGACGTGCGCGGGCGGCTTCAGGCCGAGCGCGGCAGCTTTCTTGGCCAGCAGGCCGGCAGCGAGCATCACGCCCGGGTTGGAGGTGTTGGTGCAGGAGGTGATGGCCGCGATGGCGATGTCGCCGTGCCTGATCGGGGTATCACCCGTATGCAGCGCGGCTGCGCCCTTGCCGTAGCCGCCCTCGGCGACGGGCTTGTCCATCAGCGCGGTGAACGCGGATTTGAGGCCGGCCAGCGCGATGCGGTCCTGCGGCCGCTTGGGCCCCGCGACCGAGGGCTCGACGCTGGCGAGGTCGAGTTCCAGCACCTGCGAATAGTCGATATCGCCAGACTTGGGAATGCCGAACAGGCCCTGCGCCTGGTAGTAGGCGCGGATCGTGTCGACCTGGGCGGCCGGGCGGCCGGTCGCGGCGAAGTACTGGCAGGTCGCTTCGTCGACCGGGAAGAAGCCCATGGTCGCGCCGTATTCCGGCGCCATGTTGGCGATGGTCGCGCGGTCGGTCACGCTCATGGCGGCGACGCCCTCGCCGAAGAACTCGACGAACTTGCCGACCACTTTCGCGTTACGCAGCATCTCGGTGATGGTCAGCACCACGTCGGTGGCGGTGACGCCGGGTTTGGCTGCACCCTTGAGGTTCACACCGACGACGTCGGGCGTGAGGAAATACACCGGCTGACCCAACATGGCCGCTTCGGCCTCGATGCCGCCCACGCCCCAGGCGACGATGCCGAGGCCGTTGATCATGGTGGTGTGGCTGTCGGTGCCGACCAGTGTGTCCGGATAGGCCATGCCGTCCTTTTCCATCACGCCGCGTGCCAAGTATTCCATGTTCACCTGGTGCACGATGCCGACGCCGGGCGGCACCACCTTGAAGGTGTCGAAGGCCTGCATGCCCCACTTGAGGAACTGATACCTTTCACGATTCCGCTCGAATTCGATCTTCATATTGAGGTCGAGCGCGTCATGTGTGCCGGAGGCGTCGACCTGGATCGAGTGGTCGACCACCATGTCGACCGGCACCAGCGGCTCGATCTTCTTCGGGTCCTTGCCCATTTTCTGCGCGGCCGAGCGCATCGCGGCGAGGTCGGCCAGCAGAGGCACGCCGGTGAAGTCCTGCAGGATCACGCGCGCCACGGTGAAAGGGATTTCCTCGGTGCGCTCGGCGTTGGGTTTCCAGCTTGCTAGCTGCTTCACATGCTCGGGCGTCACCTTGACGCCGTCGCAGTTCCTCAGCACCGACTCCAGCACGATGCGGATCGATACCGGCAGGCGGGCCACCGACATTCCCAGTGCGGCTTCCAGTTTTTTCAGCGAGGCGAAGCGGGCACTGCCTGTGCCGGTGGAAAAGGAATCGTGGGTATGGAAGGTGTCGGTCATGATGGGGCGACTCGTAGAAATGACAGAGAAAAGGCGTGGAGACTCGATTCTACCGGAAGCCCGTCGAGCGTAGCGGGCCTGTGGGCTCGCTTTACAGGCGTATTCCGAATGTTTCCAGAAGTTTGATCATGGCGAGGTAGGCCAGCGCCGTGGCCGCGCTGGAAACGCCGAGGCTGACCCAGAATCCCCAGCCGTTGCGCAGCAGAAGCGGCAGCAGAACGAATAGCAGCAGGGAGGGCAGCACCAGCCAGAAGATACCGCCGGCCAGCGCGGCAACTTTCTGCACGTCGCCGGTGTCGAGGTACAGCCATACAAACGCCAGCAGGGAAGTCAGGGGCAAGGAAGCCAGCGCCGCTGCCCAGAGGGTGTTGCGCTTGGCGATTTCGGCAACCGCGACCAGGATCAGCGCGGACAGGCCGATCTTGAGTACATAGTGCCCCATGGCGACGGGATCAGCCTTCCCGCCGCATCTGCGGGAACAGGATGACGTCGCGGATGCTCGGCGAATCGGTCAGCAGCATGACCAGGCGGTCGATGCCGATGCCGCAGCCGCCGGTGGGCGGCAGGCCGTGCTCCAGCGCGCGGATGAAGTCGGCGTCGTAATGCATCGCTTCCTCGTCGCCGGCTTCCTTCGCCCGCACCTGTTCCATGAAACGCTCGGCCTGGTCCTCGGCGTCGTTGAGCTCCGAAAAGCCATTCGCCATTTCGCGCCCGGTGATGAACAGTTCGAAGCGTTCGGTGATATCGGGCTGCGTGTCGGAACGGCGCGCCAGCGGCGAGACTTCGGCCGGGTAGTCGATGATGAAGGTAGGCTGGATCAGCAAGGCTTCGGTGGTTTCCTCGAAGAAGGACAGCTGCAGGCCACCGATGCCGTCCTGCGCGCGGTACTTGGCCTTCATCGCAACGAATTGCGCAACCAGCCAGTCGCGGTCGTTCAACTGCGCCACCGTGTATTCGGGGTGGTACTTGCGGATCGCCTCGACGATGGTGAGGCGGTCGAACGGCTTGCCGAGCTCGATTTCATGGCCTTGGTAGGTGACCGTGGTCGAGCCGGTGGCGGCGACCGCGGTGTGGCGGATCAGCGCCTCGGTGTAGTCCATGAGGTAGCGGTATTCGCGGTAGGCCTCGTAGAACTCCATCATGGTGAACTCGGGATTGTGCCGCGTGGAGAGCCCTTCGTTGCGGAAATTGCGGTTGATCTCGAACACCTTCTCGAAGCCGCCGACCACCAGGCGCTTGAGGTACAGCTCGGGCGCGATGCGCAGGAACAGTTCCATGTCGAGCGCGTTGTGGTGGGTGACGAAGGGCTTCGCCGCTGCGCCGCCGGGGATGGGGTGCATCATCGGCGTCTCGACCTCGAGGAAGCCGTGGCCGGTCATGAACTCGCGGATCGACTGGATGATCTTCGAGCGGCGCATGAAGGTGTCGCGCGCCGTGTCGTTGGTGATGAGGTCGAGGTAGCGCTGGCGGTATTTCTGCTCCTGGTCGGCGAGGCCGTGGAATTTTTCCGGCAACGGGCGCAACGCCTTCGACAGCAAGCGGATCGATTTCGCCTGGATGGTCAACTCGCCCTTGTTGGTCTTGAACAGCGTGCCGGCGACGCCGAGGAAGTCGCCCAGGTCCCAGTGCTTGAAGGCGTCGTGCGATTCGGTGCCGGTGAGGTCGTTGGAAATGTAGACCTGGATGCGCCCGCTCATGTCCTGCAAGGTGGCGAAGCTGGCCTTGCCCATCACCCGCTTCAGCATCATGCGGCCGGCCAGCTGGACCTGGATGCCCTCGGCTTCCAGCGCCTCCTTGGACTTCTCGCCGTGGGCGGCGGCCAGCTTGCCGGCGTAGTCGTGGCGTTCGAAGTCGTTGGGGAAGGCGACGCCCGTCTCGCGAATCGCGGCCAGCTTGGCGCGGCGCTCGGCGATGATCTGGTTTTGACTCAGGTTCTCTGATTGAGCGTTTTCCTGTTTCGTCGAAACTTCGTTTACGTCGAGGGCGGGGGCGTTGGTTTCGGTGGTCATGAGTAGGGGTTCAATAAAAGGTGATAACGTCGAGGCCGAGCGCGCGGGCGGCGTCAGCCTGAGATTTGTCGGCGCTGGCGAAACGCTGTGCGCCGAAGCGGCGGGCGTAGGCGAGGTGCAACGCATCAAGTGCGCGCAGCGGGACTTCGGGCAGCAGATCAATCAAGTTCCGTGCTTCGTCGAAAAGCCCGGCGGATTCAGGATAGACGCGCCACATTCGGCCGAGCATGTCGCGGTCGAATTCTGCGAGGGCGTTGCGTTCCAACATGGCTTCGATCTGCGCCGCACGGCGGCGGCGCGCGAGCAGGCAGCGAAACTCCACTAAGGCGAGGGGGCTCGTACAAACCTCATCCTCGGCATCGGCCCAATCGAGCACGTCGAGCGAGCGCGGTTCGCGGATGTAGCACTTGGCGAGTGCGCTGGTGTCGATATAAGCGCTCAAAAACGCTCCTCGCGATCTTCGGAGATGAGTACTTCGCTGGGCACGTCCTGCATTGGCTGCGATTCCAGAAACGCACGCAGCGAACGAATCTTGCGCCGGGGTTCGACTGGCAGGATGCGCGCCACCGGTTCGCCGCGACACACTACCAGTACCTCGTCGCTGTCGGCGAACATCTGGTCGGGGTGCGACAGGCCTTCGCGGGCTTCGCGTATGGTCATGGTTTTCATGGCAAACCTCGGAAAGGGGCAAAACGTGACACAATTATAGCCAATGTGACACGTCGCCAGCTACCCATTTTTAACCCATGTCCGACACCCCATTAAGCCTGCTCCACCGCGTTTTCGGCTACTCCGCGTTCCGCGGCGAGCAGGCCGCCATCGTCGACACACTCGTTGCGGGCGGCGACGCGCTGGTGCTGATGCCGACCGGCGGCGGCAAATCGCTGTGTTTCCAGATTCCGGCGCTGCTGCGCGAGGGCTGCGCGGTGGTGGTGTCGCCGCTGATCGCGCTGATGCAGGACCAGGTCGCGGCGCTGCAGGAACTCGGCATCGCGGCGGCCTTCCTCAACTCCAGCCTCGACGGGGCGGCGGCGATGCAGGTCGAGCGCGACTTCGTTTCCGGGCAATTGAAGCTGCTGTACGTGGCACCGGAGCGCCTGCTTACGCCGCGTTTCCAGGGCCTGCTCGAACAGGCGCGCGTCGCGTTGTTTGCCATCGACGAAGCGCACTGCGTGTCGCAATGGGGGCACGACTTCCGCCCGGAATACCTCGGCCTGTCGGCGCTGCACGAGCGCTTTCCCGAGGTGCCGCGCATCGCGTTGACCGCCACCGCCGACGCCGCGACGCGCGCCGAGATCCTCGTGCGGCTCGATCTCGGCAATGCGCGCGTGTTCGTCGCCAGCTTCGACCGCCCCAACATCCGCTACCGGATTGCCGAAAAATCCGACCCGCGCCGCCAGCTGCTCGATTTCCTCGCCGAGCACAAGGGCGAGGCCGGCATCGTCTACTGCAGCACGCGCAAGAAGGTCGAGGAAACCGCCGACGCGCTCAAGCAGGCCGGCCTCACCGCTTTGCCCTACCACGGCGGCATGGACAACGACACGCGCCGCCGCCACCAGGAAAAATTCCTGCGCGAGGACGGCGTCGTCATGGTCGCCACGTTGGCGTTCGGCATGGGCATCGACAAGCCCGACGTGCGCTTCGTCGCCCACCTTGACCTGCCGCGCTCGGTCGAGGGCTACTACCAGGAAACCGGCCGCGCCGGGCGCGACGGCGAGCCGGCCGAGGCGTGGATGGCGTGGGGCCTGCAGGACGTCGTCACGCAGCGCCGCTTCATCGACGAGGGCGAGGCGGAAGACGCACACAAGCGCATCGGCCACGCCAAGCTCGACGCCCTGGTCGGCCTGTGCGAGGCGGCCAGCTGCCGCCGCGTCGCGCTCTTGAGCTACTTCGGCGAAGCCAGCCAGCCCTGCGGCAACTGCGACGTCTGCCTCAACCCGCCCACGCTGTGGGACGGCACCGAAGCCGCGCAGAAGCTGCTTTCAACGGTCTACCGCACCGGCCAGCGCTTCGGCGCCGGCCACGTCATCGATGTGCTGCTCGGCAAGACCACGGAGAAGATCGACCGCTTCGGCCACAACCAGCTGAGCGTGTTCGGCATCGGCGCCAGCCAGACCGACAAGGTCTGGCGCGCCGTGCTGCGCCAGCTCGTGGTGCGGGGGTTACTCGAAGTCGACCACACGGCTTACGGCGCCTTGAAACTCACTGCCACCGCCCGGCCTGTGCTGAAGGGCGAAGAAACCGTCATGCTGCGCGCCATTGCAGCCGCGCCGTCCCGCAGGAAGTCGCGTCTTGCCCCCAGTTCCGGTGCAGGCGTCCATGACGACGAAGATCCGCTCTTCCTCGCCCTGCGCACCTGGCGCCGCGAAACCGCCAACGAGAAAGGCGTGCCCGCGTATGTGATCCTGCACGACGCCACCCTGCGCGAAATCGCCGCGCGCCGCCCCGCCACCCTGGCGGAGCTGGGCGAGATATCGGGGCTGGGGACGAAGAAGCTGGAGGCGTATGGGGAGGACGTGTTGGGGGTGGTGGCGGAAGGCTAAACCGGATCTCGGCACAAGGGCCTTGACAACGACATTTTTGCCACCCTATATTTAACTAACAGGTTAATTAACCATAACGGAAATTAAAGCGTGAGTCCTGCAACCGACACCCTCAGCATGACCTTCGCGGCCCTGTCAGACCCCACCCGGCGGGCGATGCTGGCGCGTCTGGTGCTGGGTGAGGCCTCGGTGAACGAACTTGCCGCGCCATTCAAGATGAGCCTGCCGGCCGTCTCGAAGCACATCAAGGTGCTGGAAAAGGCGGGCTTGCTGATCAAGACCCGTCATGCACAACAGCGCCCCTGCAAGATCGACGGCGCGCAACTCAAGCAGGCGGTTGACTGGATCGAGCAGTACAGGCAGCTGTGGGAAGGACGCCTGGACCGTCTGGATGCCTATCTGCAGGAACTGCACGCCAGTGAATCCGCGGCCAGACCGGCACAGGAAACGGCTTCCAACCCCGATGCAAGCAAGCCCATCGATACCCCGGGCAAGGTCAAAAGAAGTGCCGGCAAGCGATCCCAATCCGCCGCAAGCCCTAAACAACCCGAGCACGCCCTACGATCCGCAGGCCACCAGCCCTCAACCAAGGAGAAAACGGATGACAACGAGTTTCAACAGCAAATTGGATTTGACTTTTGAGCGCGTCGTCGATGTGCCGCCCCGGCTGGTTTGGCGCGCTTGGACCGAACCCGAGCTGATCAAACAATGGTTTTGCCCCTTGCCATGGAAAGCCATCGAAGCCGAAGTCGACGTGCGCCCCGGCGGCATGTTTCGTACCACCATGCAGTCGCCCGAAGGCAAGGTATACCCCAACATCGGCTGCTTTCTCGTAACGATCCCAAACGAAAAGCTCGTCTGGACCAATGCCTTGTTGCCAGGCTTCCGGCCTGCCTTGATGAACGCCCCTTGCGGCGATGAGTCGGCCGAGTTCATGTTCACCGCCACGGTCGAAATGGCACCGCATGGCGAAAACGGCACCCGCTACCGGGCCACCGTCATTCATGCGGACGAAACGGGGTGCCGGACGCACGCCGCCATGGGCTTCGAAGAAGGTTGGGGCGTGGCGCTCGACCAACTGGTCGCCATGATCAAGCGCGGCATTTGAGCAGGGGGTCCGCTCCCTCCCGATCACACAGGAAATCAGCGATGACATCGAGCGAGAGCGGCGGGTCCGGATCGTCGCCTCCACCGTCCTCTTCCCGGCTCAAAGGGGTTGCTCGGTCCAGCGCGACCCTGGCGAGTCGAGGAAATACATTCCAAATTATGTGTCGGTCACGAGACGGTAGCCTACCCCGGATTCGGTGCGGATGTGTCGAGGCAGGGTCGGGTTCGCCTCCAGCTTGCGGCGAAGGCCCGTCATGTAGACGCGCAGGTAGTGAGTATCCTCGGCGTGACTGGGGCCCCAGACTTCCCGCAGCAGCTGCCGGTGGGTGAGCACCCGACCGGCATTGGCGATGAGCAGGGCGAGCAGTCGATATTCGATGGGGGTGAGATGGACCTCCGAGTCGCCACGGTGGACCTGACGGCGGGCCAGGTCCACCGTGACCTCGCCAAATGTGATCAGCGGTCCTTCGTTGCCGCCCGGGCGCGTACGACGCAACAGCGCGCGCACCCGCGCCATCAGTTCCGCCACGCCAAAGGGCTTGGTCAGGTAGTCGTCCGCCCCGGCGTCCAGGGCGGCCACCTTGTCGGTCTCGTCGACCCGGGCGGAGAGGATGAGGATGGGGACGGCCGACCAGTTGCGCAGGTCGCGCACCACGTCGACACCATCCCGGTCCGGCAGGCCCAGGTCCAGAATGACCAGGTCGGGCTTGCGCGTGCCGGCTTCCACCAAGCCACGCTCCCCTTCACCGGCTTCCACCACGTGGCAGCCCTCGGCCTCCAGCGCGGTGCGCACGAAGCGGCGGATCTGGGGCTCGTCTTCGATGACGACCACGGTGGGCGAAGCGACGCGAAGGTTTTCCATCAGGATTCAGGTCTCCGGAGGGACGACAGGCGGCTGGCCGGCGGGCAGGGTGATGACAAAGCGGGCGCCGCCCTCCGGGCGATTCTCCCCCTTGGCCGTTCCCTTGTGCGCCTGGACGATGGCACGCACGATGGCGAGTCCCAGACCGACCCCCGCCACGGGGGATTCGTCCTGGCCACGGGTGAATTTTTCGAACAGGCTTTCCTCCCGACCGGGCGGCAGCCCCGGTCCGTTGTCGGCAATGGTGATGCTGACGCGGTCCCCTTCGTTGCGGGCGCCGATCTCGATGCGGCTACCCGCCGGGGTGTATTTCGCGGCGTTCTCCAGCAGATTGCAGAACACCCGTTCCATCAGCACGCTGTCGAGTTCCAACAAGGGCAAATCCGCCGGCAGGTCGACGACTACCTCGTGCCGCGCCAGCGGGGCCGCCAGGGTCTGCAGTGACGCGCCCACCACTTCTTCCAGAGGTTGCCATTCCCGTTTGAGTTGAACCTGGCCTTCCTGTAAACGCGCCATGTCCAGCAGGTTGCTCACCAGGGTACTGGTTCGCAGCGACTCGGCGCGAATGGCCTGGGCGATCTCGGCCTGGGCTTCCGGCAAGGGCGGGCCGGCCAGCGGCAGGGAGTCGGCCAGGCCTGCCAGCACAGTCAATGGCGTGCGCAGGTCGTGGGACAGGGCGGACAACAGGCCGTTGCGCAGCCGTTCGGACTCCATCCGCACCAGGGCGTCCTGCGCCACTTCCACGAAATGCACCCGCTCCAGCGCCAGAGCGATCTGGGCGGCGAAGGTCTCCAGCAGGCGGGCCTGTTCGGGCTGGAACAGGAGCCGTTTCTGGCTGGGCAGCAGGGCCAGCACCCCACGCGTGCGCATCGGCGCCTTCAGCGGCAGGTAGTACATGGGCGCGCCCGGCAGGCTCTGGGTACCCATCCCTGCGGGCTGCTGATGATCGTAGACCCACTGGGCGATCGCCGGATCGAGCGGCAGTTCCTTGTGCCCGGGCACGGGCACGGGCGCATGCAGTTTTTCCTGGGCGTCCGGCAGCAGGATGCAGACCTGCGACTGGAACAGGCCTTCCAGATGGTGGTGGGAGATGTCCACGATGTCTGCCGGCAGCAGCGCCCCCGCCAACTCCCGGCCCAACTCGTTGAGCGCACGGGTACGACGCTCGCGATACATGGCAACGCGGGTCTGATAGCGCAGGCTCGCGGCCACCCTGCTGATCGTCAGGCCTACCCCCAGCATGATGGAGAAGGTGAGCAGGTGACGGGTGTCTTCCACACTGAAGGAAAGCTTCGGCGGCACGAAGAAAAAATCAAAAGCCAGTACGCAGAGGAAGGAGGCCAGGATGGCAGGCCCCTGCCCGTAGCGGACCGCCACCGCGACCACGCCCAGCAGGTAGAGCATGATGATGTTGGCCAGATCGAGCCAGGGACTGACCAGATGGGCCAGCACGGTGGCGAGGGCGCAGGCGACCCCGGCCCAGACATAGCCCGGCCACCGGGCCATGGGCACGGACTCCGGGTCGAGAATGAAAGGCGTGGAGGCCGCCTCCGCGGGAGGCCGGGCTTCTGCCTCATGGGCGACGACATAGACGTCGACATCCTCGGCCAGGGCGGAGAGGCGGTCCGACAGGGGCGCGCGCAACATCCGCGACAGCCCGGTACGCAAACTCTTGCCCACCACCAGTTTCGATACGTTGCGGCTGACGGCATAGGCCAGCAGGGTCTGGGTGTCCTCCTGGCCGGCGAGCGTGGCGGTCTCCGCACCCAGTTCGCGGGCCAGGGCCAGGGTCCTCAGAATCTTGTCGCGGTTGGCCTCGGACAGGCGCTGCAGCGCGGGGGTCTCGACGTAGACGGCGATCCAGTCGGCGTGCAGGTCCGCCGCCAGCCGGGCAGCGGCGCGCACCAGCCGGTCGCCGCCGGCGCCCGGGCCGATGCAGGCCAGCAGGCGTTCCTTGGCCTGCCACACCGTTTCGATGGCCTGGTCGGTGCGGTATTCCCGCATCTGCGCATCCACCCGGTCGGCGGTGCGGCGCAAGGCCAGTTCGCGTAGCGCGATCAGGTTGCCCTTGCGGAAGAAATTGCGGATGGCCCGCTCGGCCTGTTGCGGAAGGTAGACCTTGCCTTCCCGCATGCGCTGCATCAGTTCGTCAGGCGTCAGGTCGACCAGGGCCACTTCGGCTGCCTGCTCGAACACGCGATCCGGCAGGGTCTCGCGCACCTGGATGCCGGTGATGTTGCCGACGATGTCGTTGAGGCTTTCCAGATGCTGCACGTTCACCGTGGTCCAGACGTCGATGCCGGCCGCCAGCAGTTCCTCGACGTCCTGCCAGCGCTTGGGATGACGCGAGCCGGGCACATTGGAATGCGCCAGTTCGTCCACCAGGATCAGGGCGGGCTTGCGTGCCAGCGCCGCATCGAGATCGAACTCGCGCAGCTCCCTTCCCTGGTAGGGCACGACCTTGGGGGGCAGCAGCTCCAGCCCGTCCAGCAGTTGCGCGGTTTCGGAGCGCCCATGCGTTTCCACCAGGCCCACCACCACCTCGCTCCCCTGGCTTTGCAGGGCCCGTGCCGCGCTCAGCATGGCGTAGGTCTTGCCCACGCCTGGGCAGGCGCCGAAGAAGACCTTCAGCTTGCCCCTCTGTTCGCGTTCGGTATCAGCCTCGATGCGGGCAAGCAGGGCATCCGGATCAGGGCGGGTATCGATATCGGCCATGGCAACAGTTTACGGCTTGCCAAGCCGGTCCAGTGCCAGATTCAGCGCCAGCACGTTGACCCGGGGTTCGCCCAGAAGGCCGAACTGGCGACCCTCTGTATGGGCGTCGATGAGCTTGTTCACCTCGGCCTCGCTCAGGTTACGGATGCGGGCGATGCGGGGAGCTTGCCAGCGGGCGGCGGCAGGGCTGATCTGGGGATCGAGACCGCTGCCCGAGGCAGTGACGAGATCTTCCGGGATCGGTGCGGTCTGGCTCTGGTCGGACGCCTTGAGCGCATCGATCCGGGCCTTGACCGCCTCTTTCAGCGCCGGGTTGAGCGGGCCTTGGTTGGAGCCGCTGGATGCACTGGCGTTGTAGGGCATCGGGCCGGTGGCCGAGGGGCGGCCCCAGATGTATTTCTGGTCGGTAAAGTTCTGGCCGATCAGCCGCGAGCCGACCGGTTTGCCGTTCTCGACGATCAGGCTGCCCTCCGCTTGTGCGGGAAACAGCACTTTCGCAATGCCGGTCACCGTCGCCGGGTAGACAATGCCGGTCACGGCCGTGAGCATGACGAACAGGCTGAAGGCGGGGCGAATAAGGTCTTTCATGATTTTCCTTTCTTAAGACAGACCGATGGCGGCCAGCCCCAGGTCGATCAGCTTGATGCCGATGAAGGGCGCGATCAGCCCGCCCAGTCCGTAGACCGCCAGGTTGCGACGCAGCAGTGCGGCGGCACCCCGGGGTTGGTATTTCACGCCTTTCAGCGCCAGCGGGATCAGGAACATGATGATCAGCGCATTGAAAATCACCGCCGACAGGATGGCGGAAGCCGGGCTGGCCAGCCCCATGACGTTGAGCGCCGCGAGCTGCGGGTAGGTGGTGACGAAGGCCGCCGGGATGATGGCGAAATACTTGGCGACGTCGTTGGCGATGGAGAAGGTGGTGAGCGAACCGCGCGTCATCAACATTTGTTTGCCGGTTTCCACCACCTCGATCAGCTTGGTCGGGTTGGAATCGAGGTCGACCATGTTGCCGGCCTCCTTGGCCGCTTGCGTGCCGGTGTTCATGGCCACCGCTACGTCGGCCTGCGCAAGCGCCGGCGCGTCGTTGGTGCCGTCGCCGGTCATCGCGACCAGCCGGCCTTCGGCCTGGTATTCGCGGATGAGCTTCAGCTTGGCCTCCGGCGTGGCCTCGGCCAGGAAGTCGTCGACCCCCGCCTCGGCGGCGATGGAGGCGGCAGTCAGGCGATTGTCGCCGGTGATCATCACCGTCTTGATGCCCATGCGGCGCAGTTCGGCGAAACGCTCCTTGATGCCGCCCTTGACGACGTCCTTCAGCTCCACCACCCCCAGCACGCGGGCGTGACCGCCAGCGGACTCGGCCACCACCAGCGGGGTGGAACCGCGTTTGGCGACCTGCTCGACGATCATTTCCACCTCGGGCGGGAAATGGCCGCCGCGTTCCGCGACATAGGCACGCACCGCTTCGGACGCGCCCTTGCGGATCTCGCGGCCATTCAGATCGACGCCGCTCATGCGGGTCTGGGCGGTGAAATGCACGAAGCTGGCCCCCAGTTCATGCACGTCGCGTCCGCGCAGATTGAACTTGTCCTTGGCCAGCACCACGATGCTGCGGCCTTCCGGCGTTTCGTCGGCGAGTGAGGCGAGCTGGGCGGCGTCGGCCAGTTCCGCTTCCTTGACGCCGGCGGCATGCAGGAAGTGGGTCGCCTGGCGGTTGCCCAGCGTGATCGTGCCGGTCTTGTCCAGCAGCAGCACATCGACATCGCCCGCTGCTTCGACCGCACGGCCGGAGGTGGCGATGACATTGGCCTGCATCATGCGGCTCATGCCGGCGACGCCGATGGCCGACAGCAGGCCGGCAATCGTGGTCGGGATCAGGCAGACCAGCAAGGCGATGAGCACCGTGATGGAGATGGGTGTGCCGGCCTTTGCCACGCTGACGCTGAACATCGAGTACGGCAGCAAGGTGACGGTGACGCCGAGGAACACGATGGTCAGTGCCACCAGCAGGATGGTCAGTGCGATCTCGTTGGGCGTCTTCTGGCGTTTGGCACTTTCCACCATGGCGATCATGCGGTCGACGAAGGTCTCGCCCGGATTGACCGTCACGCGCACGACCAGCCAGTCGGACAGCACGCGGGTGCCGCCGGTGACGGCGGAAAAGTCGCCGCCCGCTTCGCGGATGACGGGTGCCGATTCGCCGGTGATTGCCGATTCGTCCACCGAGGCCACACCGTCGATGACCTCGCCGTCGGCCGGGATGGTTTCACTGGCATGGACGATGAAAACGTCGCCCTTGCGCAACTCCGTGGCCGGCACCGTGGTCCACGTATCGGTGACCTGCGTGCCCTTGATCTTCTTGGCCAGGGTCTCTTTCTTCAGGCCACGCAGCGAGGCCGCCTGGGCCTTGCTGCGGCCCTCGGCCAGCGCTTCGGCGAAGTTGGCGAACAGCACCGTGAACCACAACCAGAGCGCAATGGCGAGGATGAACCCGGCCGGGGCTTCGCCCTGTCCGGCCAGAGCCTGAGCCCAAAGCGCGGTGGTCAGGATGCTGCCGACGTACACCACGAACATCACCGGGTTGTGCCACTGTACGGCGGGATTCAGCTTCCTGAATGAATCGACGATCGCCGGCTTCAACAACGCCGGGTCGAACATGGCCAATTTCTTGTGCGACATTTCAGTTATCTCCTTCGGCTCAGTGAGCGAGCCCAAGCATCAGATGCTCGACCACCGGCCCGAGCGCAAGCGCGGGAACATAGTTGAGGGCACCGACCAGCACCACGGTGCCGATCAGCAGCACGACGAAGAGCGGGCCATGGGTGGGCATGGTGCCGGCGCTGGTGGTAACGCGCTTCTTCGCGGCGAGGGCGCCGGCCAGGGCCAGCACCGGCACGATCACGCCGAAGCGGCCGAACCACATGGCGATGCCGAGCAGGGTGTTGTAGAAGGGCGTGTTGGCCGACAGCCCGGCAAACGCACTGCCGTTGTTGTTGGCGGCCGAGGTGAAGGCGTAGAGAATTTCCGAGAAACCGTGCGCGCCGGGGTTGGCGATGCCGGCGACACCAGCCGGGACCATGACGGCGATGGCCGTACCGGCCAGCACCAGCAGCGGCGTCACCAGGATGGCGATGGACACCATCTTCATCTCGTAGGCCTCGATCTTCTTGCCAAGATATTCCGGCGTGCGGCCGATCATCAGGCCGGCGATGAACACCGCCATGACGGCGAACACCAGCATGCCGTACAGCCCGGTGCCGACACCGCCGAACACCACTTCGCCGAGCATCATGTTCCACAGGGGAACGAAGCCGCCCAGCGGCATGAAGGAGTCGTGCATGGAATTGACCGCGCCGCAGGAGGCCAGCGTGGTGATGGTGGCGAACAGGCCCGAGTCGGCGATGCCGAAGCGCGTCTCCTTGCCTTCCATGTTGCCGACCGAGGTGTCGGCGCCCAGATTGGCCAGCAGCGGGTTGGCCTGATGTTCGAAGCTCATCGCCGTAACCGCCATGACAATGAACAGCAGCGTCATCGCGGCCAGCACCGCCCAGCCCTGACGCATGTCACCCACTATGCGGCCGAAGCTCAGGGTCAAGGCTGCCGGGATCAGGAAGATCGACAGCATCTCGATGAAGTTGCTAAGCGGCGTCGGATTTTCAAAAGGATGCGCCGAGTTGGCATTAAAGAAACCGCCGCCGTTGGTACCGAGCATCTTGATTGCTTCCTGCGACGCGACCGGACCCATCGCCAGGGTCTGCGTCTGGGTCGAGACGGACTCGATGACGGCGTTGCCCTTGTCGTCCTTGACCGGCTGGCCGGTGACATCGAGTTTGGGCGCGTCGTACTGAGTGGCCTCCACGGTCGTCACGTTCTTGTAGGCATCGAAATTCTGGATGACACCCTGGCCGACCAGGAACACGGCGTAGACCAGCGAGATCGGCAGCAGCACATAGAGCGTGATGCGGGTGAGATCGACCCAGGCGTTGCCGATGGTCTTGGCGGTGTGGCGGGCGAAGCCGCGGATCAGCGCGATGACGACGACGATGCCGGTGGCGGCGGAAAGGAAGTTCTGCACCGCCAGGCCGAGCATCTGGGTCAGGTAGCTCATCGTCGATTCGCCGCCATAGCCCTGCCAGTTGGTGTTGGTGACAAAGCTGACGGCGGTGTTGAACGACGAATCCGGGCTGACGTTGGCCATCGCCTGGGGATTCAGCGGCAGCCAGAGCTGCAGCCTTTGCAGGGCGTAGACCGCCAGCGCGCCGAGCGCGTTGAACAGCAGGATGGCGAGAGCATATTTCAGCCAGCCCATTTCCTCATCCTTCTTCACGTCCCCGAGGCGATACAGGAGGGACTCGACGGGGCCGCCGAGGCGCAGGGCGAGGCCGCGGCCTTCCATCACATTGGCGATGTAGATGCCAAGCGGCTTGGCCACCAGCAGCAGGATTACCAGATACGCTCCAAGCAGGAGCCAGGCATGGTCAGTCATGAAAAATCCTCAGGTTTGAGCAGGGCGGCGACCAGGTAGATGAGCAGCGCGATCGCGACGAGGGCACTGACAATGAGTAGCCCGCTCATTTGGCACTTCCCAACTTGGCGCAACCGGCGGCGAGCGCCGCCATCAGGGCGAAGAACAGGGCAATGCCTGCGAGGTAGAACAGGTCCATGACATCTCCTTGCAACGTGAACGGCGATGCAATGGACTATAGGGATCTGCCAATAAAGATGCGGCTAAGACTGAGGGCGAAGGCGTTAAGAAAACGTAAAATTGCTGCGATGGCTGTGCCGACCGCCAGACATGGTTTCAGGCTGCGTGGTTGGGCGACAAGAATAACTGTGCGATTTTCACTAGAATATCGGCGTCTTATCCGACACGGAAGAAAATGGGTTGCTCATCTTTCCAGGTGCATTCTTGCTGGAATTCGGATGGGCCGCTTCCCGCTACTCAACGGACACTCGACGAGCGGCCCATGATCGCCTTCTTTAAAGTCGATGGCCATCCCCTGCCGTTGTCGAAAGTAGACATTTAGCTCGAGCTTCGTACCGGAGTCGGCAAGCTGCGCCACACTGGCCGCTCATTGTCTCCAGTGCTGGCGGCGGCGGCAAAGCCCGAGGCGTCGGCGACTAATTTGGCGATGGCCGTCGATCAGCGCAGTTGAACGAAGCCGATCCCTGTACCATTTACCTTTACCCATACGCTATGAGGTCCCTCAATTGTCGAACATCGCATCCGTGCTCAAGGAAGAAATCGCCCGACTCGTCCGCAGGCAGTTACGCGGCGAAACCGAAAACCTCAAGAAGGCATCGAGCCGCTATCGCGCCGATATCGCCGCTTTGAAGCGGCGCATCGAGGCCTTGGAAATGCAGATATCCCGCCTCGAAAAAATGGTGCCGAAGAAGGCCGCGCCTATCGCCGACGGGGAATCCGAAACGAAACTGAGATTCAAGCCGCAAGGTGTGCGTGCGCAGCGGACGCGGCTCGGACTGTCCGCGCCGGAGATGGGGGCGCTGGTGGGCGTCTCCGCCCAAACCATCTACAACTGGGAAGCCGGCACGTCGCGCCCAAGGAACGAGCAGCTTGCCGTCATCGCGACCGTCCGGAAGATGGGCAAGCGCGAGGTCAAGGCACGGCTTGACCAGATGCGAGCGGAGTGACGGGCCAGGCTCGCCGTACGAGAGCCATTACGTCCGGGATGCCCTGACGGGCCACTTCGCCGACTGGCCATCCAGGAAGGCGTCGAGTACGAGAATGATGTTGCGGACGGATTCGGACACCTTGGCCGGTTCACACGGACCCAACAGAGGTTGCGATGGTTGACAATCCAGGCGTGACAGGCGGGTCCTCGGCCGAAGCGGCCTGTCCTGTTGGCTCTGCATCACGTCAGCTTCACGGCCAAGAGCAGTCAGTGACCTTGGGTCCACGCGGTAGAGAGGAGGCCGTACCCCATAAGGTTCGCTTCTGGTGGTTGAGGTAAATAATCAGGGGCATAATCCGGAAACCCTGCGTCTCCTTTCTCATAACGTAATAAAGAGACAGCCGGGCCAACCTAGAAGAGTCAAGACGATAGACCGAGCAAATGCCTGTCACTTTATTAAAAAACGTCCGGACCCATGGGTCTCTCTATTAACTGTTAGCCCCCAGAGATATGCGCACCGACGACTGGCCTTCCTGCATAGTTACGGCCTTTGATCTCGCCGGAACCAGAACCCTTGCCGCATCAGGAAAAGGGTCGTCGGCCATGATTGAAATGCACAGCCGCGCGGTGACAAAGATTAACCATGGCCTTCCACTACATAGCCATGGCTACGTTTGGAATGACTCGGTTCTCTTGCTGTCCTACACGACAGAACCAAATTGGACGAAGAAGGCATTTATTGCCGAACTAGATGACTTCAAGTCGTTCATTGAGCAACAGTGCGGCGCCGCTATGTATGCCATATCGGTCAAGGGTCTCGCGTTCCCCAACGACATAACAGCGCCGGCTGTTTTTAACGATCAAATTGCAAACCAACCGCGGGCCGTTGTGCTTAAGACATCAAGTTGGGCTATGGCGAATTGCTTTCTTATTGAGAAGTCGCTTAAGCATCACCGCGCTGACTGGTACATCGACAGTAGAATTACCAAGGGGGCCAATCTTCCTAAGCCCTTCGCATCGGAGGAAGTTGAGCTTCTGCCAAGAAGCGAAGCTAGGAGTATCCACATGTTTAAGGGGCGTCTCCATGCTGGGGGCCCTGCGGTCCACCGGACGCTGCGCGATAAAGCCGCGCAGCGCCCGTGACATCCACTTTAGCCGTCACACCGATGGAATCGCTGAAGCCTCTGCAGGAGATCACAGAACCCGATGTGCGCAACACGTATTTCGTGGTACGGCACACATCTGCTCTTGCTAGGAAACTGACACTCTCGGACATACACGAGGTTGCAAGCGAAGTTGTTCTTCTTGAGGTAGTGCCCGAACACATAAGGAGCCACTTTGCTCAGGCACAGAACCTTGCCGTCTACTCATGGTTTCACTATCCGTTTAACGTCACGGCGCAGTTCATGGCTTTCGTTTCCGTTGAGTTTGCATTGAAGCATCGCTTCAAAAGCAAGGCATCGTTTAAGCGCCTAATCCGCAGGGCTGTGGACGAGCAGCTAGTTCGAGACGAAGGCTTCGCTATTGCGCGTCACCGAGCTGCATCAGAAACGAAGTATGTCGAAACGCTGGTTGAGGTCATGCCAAAGCTTCGTAACGAGCTTGCGCATGGGTCGAGCATGCTACACAACAACAGTCTTTCGTCTCTTCGCATCTGCGCAGAGTTCATCAACCAGCTATATCAACCGCAGGTGATGGCTAACCCTGCCGTCCATACGGACCTTGCGCGAAAAGCCGCGCAAGATCGGTGATCTCCACGTTAGGCCGTTCGAGAATGCCCTCTAACCTCGAATCACGATTTCACTCCTTTATTAGGAGTCTTCCGCACGCCGAGTCGATCGACAGCCTTCTTGCTGGCCCGGAGTTCGATGGTGAAAAGCGCGCCGATTATTTGGTCTTTGATCGGCGCGCGATTATTGAGCTCAAGTCACTTGAGGTCGATACATCTCCGAAAGTGGAAATGGAACTCTCATCTCATCGTGATCGTGATGACTTTCCGCTCATCTACGGCGAGGTGGAGCTTCAGAAGATACTGAAGCACCTACCCGACGGAGAGCAGATCAACCAGCGAATCTTCAATAACACAACGCGTTCCATCGAAGACAGAGCACGGAGTGCTGCGAAGCAACTGCAAAATACAGCCCGACTACTCGGCCTGCCCGACGCCATACGCGTCCTCGTCTTGCTAAATCAAGACATCAACATCTTGGCACCAGATGCTGCCGTCGCTCGGTTATCGCCACTTATGTGCCGAACCGATGCTGCCGGCAATACAACAAGCACTATCGATTTTGCATGGCTCATATTTGAGAGCCATTCGATCGCTGAGGGACCAGCAGCGGTCAATATGCCGACCATACTTCTGGAAGGGCCTCGCGCACCTGATACGCCGTGGTTCATCGACATGTTTGAGGAGTTGCAGGCCGCTTGGGCTACATTCAATGGGTATCCTCTAGTCCCCACGTCGGCAGAGTCCTTTGCAGAGTTGACTGTCTCGTCTACGGCATCGCGCAAGGTGCCAAGTGGCGCCCAGCGGCTTACGCGCCAGGAGTACTGGGAACAACGTTACGCGCAACATCCATACCTGCGAGCGCTATCCGATACGCAGGTACTGGAAAAGGGGGCAGCAGCCATTAATGCGCTGAGGCCATACTTCCTCGTTGGCGGGCCACGACTCCCGCCAGAACAACTTGAACCACTTATGGTGGCCTGGAGCGACTTTTTGTGTGAAGGAAGATATCGTGGTTTGGATCTTCGTAAGTTACCCAAGGCCTAACTTGAACGTTGACCGTTAAGCGCCAAACACCGGACATATAGAGCTGTCAACCTGTCAGACCGCTCCGGCCGGAGGCCGTGTGGAAACTCTCAGGAAGTCGATGTTGAAGACGGGTGTGAGCCGGACGAACTTGCGATGATTGCTGGAATCATCGAATTTCCGTTGTTTGTTGGGGGGTAAAACAGGCCTTCAGGCCTTGATTGCCGCCATCAGGGTTGTCATCCCCACAATCTGTATTACCCGCTTCAGGTTGTACGCCAGCACATGCAAACTCATCTCGGTTTGCACATGCGCCAAGGTACGCATCAGAAAGTGTCTTGCACCCATCCAGAATGAAACCTCTGCTTAACTCCACGAGGCTGACGCGACGTGGTTTTCCGACAT
>ERZ761607.387-NODE-387-length-81785-cov-5.341808_pt1 | contig 81785 bp, 80 predicted proteins | sample MGYA00511164_ERZ761607 | MGnify/ENA primary metagenome ERZ761607 (study PRJEB28899, sample SAMN02445080) | bioreactor sludge metagenome | biome: EBPR sludge | place: Australia: Brisbane, Thorneside Wastewater Treatment Plant | collected 2011-06-22 ...
GCTTTCGCGCAAACCCGCACCGAAAGTCCCGAAACCGTGAACGAGGAAATGCCGGTCGAAAGCGCCGCCGAGACGGTGGAGACGACCCTGGAAGCCGTCGAGACGACCGAGTCGGTCGAAACCACGGATTCCGTCGAAACGACCGAAGCCGTGCAAACGCTCGAAGCGGAAGCTTCCGTCGACGTCGAAGCCGAAAACACCGACGCCGTCGCGGATGAGACTCTCGAAGCCCAAGGCGAAAACACGGAAGCCGCGAGCGAAGTAGAAGCTACGGTCGCCGCCGAAGCCGCGGCGGACGCTCCGGCCGTCGACACGACCAAGATCACGGACTTCGGCGAGATCGAGCAAGCCGTCGAGTCGCTCGTCTTCGCTTCGACGCGTCCCATTTCGCTCCAGCGCATGAAGAACGCGCTCAACCATTTCAACTACGATCTCTCGCAGCTCGGAGACGTGCTGAAGAGCCTCGAACAGAAGTACGAGAACTCGGGCTTCCAGCTCGTGAAGGTCGCGGGCGGCTACCAACTGCGCAGCAACCCCAAGCAATCCGACCTTCTCCAGCGCATTCTCGAGGACAAGCCGGCCAAGCTTGGCACTTCGGCCCTCGAGGTCCTCGCGATCGTCGCCTACAAGCAGCCCGTCACGCGCTCCGAGATCGACGCCGTTCGCGGCACGGATTCGGGTCACCTCATGAAGGGATTGCTCGAGAAGAACCTCGTCCGCTCGCTCGGCCACGCCGAAACGCCCGGACGCCCGATGATCTACGGGACGACGTCGTACTTTCTCGAGGTCTTCAGCCTGAACTCGCTCGACGACATGCCGGCCGTGGACGAGTTCGTGCGCGAGCTCGGTCCGGACGCCGACGCGGCACCGGGCGGCGAAGGCAATCCCCTCGTCTTGGCCGCCGACGGCGGCGTGGGCGCTACGGGCGCCGACGCGGCCTTCTTTGACCGCCCCAGCCCGCTCTCGGCCGAACCGGATCGCGGCGCCTTCGACGAGCCCGCCGAAGACCGCTTCGAGACGCCGGATTTCGGCGCGGCGGAACCCGAAGCGAAGGCTTAAGGCCTCCGCGGAATTAAAAAGATTTCATGCCCACGAAAAAGAATTCATCGAAACTCGGCCAATCCTCCGAACCCGTGCGGATCCAAAAGATCATCGCGGACCTCGGCATCTGCTCCCGCCGTGAGGCCGAGCGCCTCATCGAAGACGGCGAAGTCACGCTGAACGGCAAGGAAGCCAAGCTCGGCGACAAAGCCATTCCCGGCAAAGACCACGTCAAGGTCCGCGGCAAGCTCCTGCAGGTCGACCACGCGCCCGATCGCATCGTGCTCGCGATCTTCAAACCTCGCGAAATGCTCACGACCCGCTCCGACGACCCCAAGGCCGTCGAAGGCACGATCTTCGAGCTCATCCCGAACGTGAAGGAGCGCGTTTTCCCCGTCGGCCGTCTCGACAAGGACGCCGAAGGGCTCGTGCTCGTCACGAACGACGGCGAGCTCTCGCGCCGGCTCATGCTGGGCAAGTACGAGATCCCGAAAGAGTACAAGGTCAAGATCGACAACACGATCGACGAGATGCGCATGAAGCGACTGGGCTTCGGCGTAAGCGTCGAAGACACCAAGACCAAGCCCATGCAGATCCTCCGGCTCGATCCGTCCGAAGGAAAGCAATGGATCCGCGCCACGACGACGGAGACCCGTAACCGGATGGTCCGAAAGGCTTTCGAAGCCGTGGGCCGCCCGGTCGACAAGCTCGTACGCGAGAAGTTCGGCCCCATCTCGATCAAGGGTCTCCAGCGCGGCGAAGCCCGTTACCTGAACCCCGACGAGATCAAAGCCCTCCTTAAGCTCGTCGGTATGGCCTAGCGATTGCCTGCGGAGGAACGCGGGGCTAAGCTCGTTTCCGATGCGTCGCATTGCTTTTTATCTCCTGACGACCGGTCTCGGTTTTCTTAACGCCTGCTCGAGCATCGACGTGAAGAGCGTCGAGAATCCCGAGATTCTCTACACCGAAGGCGTGAAGAACATCGAGAAGGGGCGCTTTATCGAAGCCCTCGAGTACGTCGGAGAGATCCGTCGTCGCTTTCCCCAGTCGAAGTTCGCGCCGCTCGCCGAACTGCGCACGGCCGACATCTACTTCGAGCAGGAAAGCTTTACCGAAGCCGCGGCCGCCTACGGCGTTTTCGTCGAGCTCTACCCGACGCATGCCGAGGCTCCCTACGCGCAGTACCGCCGCGCGCTTTCCTACCTGAACGACGCGCCCGACGTCGTCGCCCGCGATCAGACGCCGGCGGCCGAGGCCCTGCGCGCCGCGGAGATCGCCACGACCCGCTACGCCTCGTCGCCCTTCGCGGCGCAGGCCAAGGAACTCGTCGTGAAGGCACGGGTCAAGCTCGCCGAGAAGGAAGCCTACATCGCCCGCTTCTACGCGAAGAAGGGTTTTGACCAAGCCTCCGTGGGCCGCTGGAAAGCCTTGGTCGGCGTCTACGCCGACCTGCGCTCCGTCGAGCAGATGAAGAACGTCTTCGAAGAAGCCGACCGCGCGCTGGCCAAGGCTTCCGAAGCGTCCACGAAGAACTGATGCGATCGGCGGGAGGGGCGATGGAGAACCAGAGTTCGCGCGAGCTCCTGCAAGCGGAGCTGACCAAGCGCCTCCGCGAGGCGCTCGTGCTCAAGGACTGGACTCGCCTGGAGCATTGGGCCCGCCAGTGGATCGTGCTTTTGCCCGGCACGCCCGCGGGCTTCAAATGGCTCGCGCGCGCGACGCTCGCGCAGAATAAAGTCTCGAAGGCCGCCTACGCCTACGGACGCCTCTTGGATGTGGATCCCGCGAACGAAGAGGCCAAGCGTTTTTTCGCCGAACATCCCTCGTCGATTCCGGAAGCCAAGTCGCCAAAGACCGAAGCCGCGAAGGGCGACACCCCGAATCCGGGCCCGATCCTGAATCCCGAGCAGCGCGCCCGCATCGCCACGAGCGAGCTCGAGACCGCGAAAATCTACGAAGAGCTCGCGCTTTTCGGCGAAGCCGCCGCGCGTTTCCAGACCTCGAACCATTGGGCGCCTTCGCAGGCGGCCATCCTGGGGACCGCGCGCTGCTTTCATCGCGCGCACCGCGGGCTCGATGCCGTCCGCTTTTTGCGCGAACAGCTCTACCAGTACCCGGATTGGGCGGACGGGCGCGCGCTGTTGGGTCGAGTTCTCTTTGAGCTCGGGCACGCGGCCGACGCCCAGCGCGAGTGGCAGCTCGTGCTTAAGGTGAATCCCGATCACAAGGAAGCCCTCGGCTTCCTGCGCGAGATGATGCTCCGTTAGAGGTCAGAACCTAAGCGCCTATTTGAGCTCAAGCTTGAGTCCCGAGGACGGGACTTTCGCCGGCACGCTCGCCGAAGCGTCGCCGTCTTGATCGAGACGCGCGGTCACGTCGACGTCGCCCTCGAGTTTGGTGTCGGCCATCATCGCGTCGGATTGGCTAAGGCGGAACTTGTAGGGGAAGCTCGGGTTCGGATCGCGACGGACGGCGAGCGGCGGGCCTCCCTCCTTGGAGCGGATCGAAACGTAGAGCCACATGCCCGGGCGGTAAGAGACGCCCTTTGCGAGGGTGATCACGCCCTCGACGACACCGCCCTCATTCGCGGCCGCCGACGGAGCCGAGGCACCGACGTTCGGAGCCGACGGCTGCGCTTTCTGCCCTTCTTGGAAGGGATTATTGAGCGGATCGAAACCTCCGAGCATCGCCTGTGTCATCTCGGCCGACTGAGTGTCCGTCGTGCGGCCTTGGGGACCCGGGAACTTTTCGCGGCTCGGCTGATCCGAACAGGCCAAGGCAAAAATGGGAGACAACATCCAAACGCGCTTCATGCCTTGTTCTTAAACGGAATCGGGGCCGTATTCCAAGCGCCGTTCGTGGCGCCCGAAACACGACCCCGTCTTAAATAACGCAAGGCCTTTAGGTCTGGGATTGCGCCCACTTCGCGATGCGCTCGGCCGCGCCCGAGGCCTCGGCGATCTGGCCCTGCGCGGTCTGCGCCTGGCCGCCGCCGCGCCCACCGAGAGCCGTGGCGAGATCCTTCAGGATACTGCCGGCGTGGGCCTGCGGAAGCTGTGCCGTGTCGGCCGTGACGAGAACCGCGTTGCCCGAAACGAGCACGTGCACCGCGCTCGGATCGGCCTTGCGAACGGCGTCACCTTGTTCCCGCAACAGCTTGGGATCGGCGCCGTCGAGCGCGTGGATCTTGAGCGGCCAGCCCTTGTAAGTCGCGCTCAAACTCGAAGCGGCTGCACCGCCTTGGACGAGCTTGCGGCGCAACGACTCGACTTCCTTCTCGAGCGCGCGCGCCTGCTCGCCGAGTTTCGCGACGCGTTCCTCGAGCTGCTCGGGCGGCGTCTTGAGAGCCTGCGCGATGCGACCGAGGGTATCGGCTTGGGCCTTGTAGTGGTCGAGGGCCCCCGTGCGAGTGACGGCCTCGATGCGACGGGTACCGGCCGCGACGGCCGATTCGCCCGTCACCTTGAAGTAACGGATATCGCCCGTGCGTTTGACGTGCGTGCCGCCGCAAAGTTCGGTCGAGAGGCCCGGCACGTCGATGACCCGCACCTTGTCGCCGTACTTCTCGCTGAAGAGCGCCATCGCGCCTTTCTTCATCGCGCCGTCGTAATCCATGACGTCCGCACCCAACGCGATGTCCTGGTCGATGGCCGCGTTCACCCAAGCCTCGATCTTCGCGATTTCCTCTTGGCTCACGGCCTTGGGGTGCGAGAAGTCGAAGCGCAGCTTTTCGGGCTCGACGAGCGACCCCGCCTGCTGAACGTGCGTCCCCAGGAACTTACGGAGCGCCGAGTGGAGCAAGTGCGTCGCCGTGTGGTTGGCGCGGGTGGCCGCGCGCTTCGTCGAATCGACTTTGGCCGTCACGGCTTCGCCCGCCGCGAGCGAGCGCGATCCCGTGCGCACGAGGAGCGCGGCACCGCCGTCGTACGGTTTCTGCGTGCCGAGCACGTCGAAGCGCTCGCCCTTGGAACTCACGAGCCAGCCTTCGTCGCCGACTTGACCGCCGCCTTCGGGATAGAAGGGGTTGGGATCCACGGAGACCCACGCGAACTCACCCGCGGGCGCAACCGCCTTCAGCGTGGCGGCCGACTCCTCGACGTCGTAACCGACGAAACGCGGCAGGATTCCTTGCGACTTCCATTCCTTCACGACCGCCGGCATGGCCGCGTCGCCCGACCCCTTCCAGGACTTGCGCGAACGTTCCTGCTGCTCGGACATGAGCTTGTTGAAGCCCGCTTCGTCCACGGCAAAGCCTTCCTCGCGCGCGATGAGCGCGGTCAGATCGAGCGGAAAGCCGAAGGTGTCGTAGAGACGGAAGCAGATATCCGCCGCGAGCGTCTTCTGCCCCGAAGCCTTCGCCTTGCCGAAAGCCTCGTCCAAGAGCTTGAGGCCGCGATCGAGCGTCTCGAAGAAGCGCGCTTCCTCCTGCGTGAGGATCTCGGTGATGACGGATCCGCGAGCTTTGAGTTCGGGATAGGTCGGACCCATTGCCTCGACGAGGTGCGGGAAGAGCTCGGCGAGGAACGGCTTCTCGAGACCGAGGCGCTTGCCGAAGCGCACGGCCCGACGAAGGATGCGGCGGAGCACGTAGCCACGGCCCTCGTTCGAGGGCAATACGCCGTCGGCGATGAGGAAAGAGGTCGCACGCAGGTGGTCGACGATCACGCGCAAGGCCGCCACGTCCCAAGGAAGTTTTTTGCCCGCGCCGATGGCTTCGGGATCGAGGTAAGCCACCTTGCGACCCGCGCGCGTCTCGACGAGCTCGGCCGTCGCCTTGACGAGACCCGACATGAGATCGATTTCGTAGTTCGAGATCCAACGCTTCTCGTTCTGCGGATTACGGCCTTCGAGACCCTGCAGGATCGAAGCGATGCGCTCGAGACCCATGCCGGTATCGACGGAAGGCTTGGGCAGCGGGGTCATCTTGCCGTCGGCCGAACGCTCGTACTGCATGAAAACGTTGTTCCAGTACTCCAGCCAGCGTTCGCCATCGACCTCGGTGCCCTGGTCGTAGAAAATTTCGGTGCAAGGCCCGCAAGGTCCCGTGTCGCCGGCCGCCCAAAAATTGTCTTCGTCGAAGCGCACGATACGGCCGTTTGCTTCGCTGAAGCCCGTCACCTTTTCCCAGATCTTCGCCGACTCGTCGTCGCTGATGTGAACCGAGACGCGGAGCTTTTCCTTCGGCAGCCCCAGGACTTCCGTCGAGAACTCCCAAGCGAAGCGGATGGCGTCTTCCTTGAAGTAGTCGCCGAAGCTGAAGTTTCCGAGCATCTCGAAAAAAGTGTGGTGACGCGAGGTGAAGCCCACGTTCTCGAGGTCGTTGTGCTTGCCGCCGGCGCGAACGCATTTCTGGCTCGTCGTCGCGCGGGTGTAAGCGCGTTTGTCGACGCCCAGGAAGCAATCCTTGAACTGGACCATGCCGGCCGCCGTGAAGAGCAGGGTCGGGTCGTTCGGCACGAGCGAGGAACTCGCAACGCGCGCGTGGCCCTTGGACTCGAAAAACTTCAGGAAGGCCTCGCGAATTTCGGCGACGGTCGAGATCTTTTTCATAGGGCCGAGAGACTAGCAGGGACCGCCCCCAAAAGCACCGGACAGATAGCGAGACCGCAGATGAGGTTTTGCACGGAGTTCTAGGGATCGCAGTGGCAACGCCCACCGCTGCAGAGCAGCTCGGCGGGACGACCCCGGTCTTGGGCCGCGAAAGCGGCCGAGACGAAAATCCCGTTCCGGCGTTGGAAGGCCATAGGCCGCGTCGTTTCGGTCGTCGACCGGACGGGGTCCGGACGTAAGGCTCCGTCTTCAAGGAAGATTCGACCGTACACGGTAAAGCGACCCGTTTCCTCGGTTTCCACGATCGACGTTCCTCGGAACTCGGCCCACTCGCCGCCGAAGGCTCCTTGGGCTTCTCCCAAAGTAAGATAACTCAGGGGCGCCGCTCCCCCCTCGGCTTCGGCGGGCGCGGCGTCTCCCCCGAAGGTCGCCTCGGAGAGAATATCGGGAGGATCTTCGCGACGCGCCATGCTGCCCAGCCGCACCTGAATCTCGCCGTCGCTGACCCGGGTCTGCTCGAGAACCCAAAACTTCGTGGCCCCCCGCAAGGTCCAGCGGAGCTGACGGACCTCGAGCGACGCGACGGGAAGGCGCGCGACGATGCGATCGACGTCGGTCACGCCGCAGTTCGCGAGCACGCCCTCTTCGAGGTCGGGGACTTCGGGCGCCGAAGCCGGATGTCGCTCGCCTAGACGAACCGTGACCTTCGATTCGATGCGTTCCGGGCTCTCCTCGCGAAGTTCCGCGACCGCGTCGCGGGTCGGCTCGCGCGCGACGGGCGTCGACCGAAGCGCCCAAAGCACGAACGAACAGACCAAAAGAAGCAAAGAGGCGCGAATCCTCACGCCCGACTTATCGGAGTTTCGGAGCCCCGCACCGACGCAAAACGCGTGAAGATTACGTGAAGTTCAGCGAGCGTAGGAAGGATGATGGCGACGAAAGAGTTCCTGAAGATCCTCGTCCCGCAATTTCAGGTAACGTTCCGTGGCCCCTAACGAAGCATGCCCGAGGAGCATCTGCACGGCGCGAACGTCGGCGCCGCCCTTGAGCAAATGGGTCGCAAAGCTATGTCGGAGAACGTGCGGGTGCACCCCGTCTACCCCGCACTCTAGCGCGCGGGCCCGCAGTAGCTTCCAAACGCCCATGCGGGTCAGCGGCCGACGACGACGGCTAAGGAAAACCGTCTCGGCGATGCGCTTGGGCAGTCCTTCCGACCAGTGCGCCCACGCGGTGTCACGGTAACGAAAGAGCCACTCGCCGGCGCGGTCCGTGAAGGGAACCCACCGCTCTTTCTTGCCCTTGCCCATGACTTTCAAAAGACCGCGCCGCTCATCGACGTGCGCCCACGTCAGCGTGATCGCCTCCGAGACCCGAAGCCCCGAAGCGTAGAGCAGCTCCAGGAGCGCCCGGTCCCGCAGGCGGTTAAGATCGCCGCTCGGATCGAAGTCCAAGAGGGACTCCATTTCCTGGAGATCCAACGCCCTCGGCAAGAGGGTCGCCGAAGCGGCCGCCGGCAGGCGGCGGAGCACGCTTTCCCATTCGGGATCGGAAAGGGAGCGATACTTGGCGAAGGCCCGCAGGGCGGCCGTTCGGCGGGCGCGCGTGCTTTCCTTGTGGCCGGCGCCTTCGAAGGATTCGAGGATGGAAACGAGTTCGGAATCCGGGGGAGGCGCGGCCGCCAAATCCATTCCCGCCCCGCGCCATTGCTCAAGGTCGCCGCGGTAAGCGTCGAGCGTGTTCGTCGCGAGCCGACGCTCGGCCTGCAGATACCAAAGGAAGTCTTCGACCGCGTCTTGGCGCGAAGACTTCTTATTCTCGGCCAAGCAGGACCTCGACGTTTTCGATCAACGTGCGTCCTCCGTCGGCCCGAATTTGGACGAGTTTCGAACCCGCATCGAGAGGAGCGAAACGCAAAAGCCCGAGCCCCTTGTTACCCTCGACCGTCGTGAGCTTGCCGACCGGCTTATCGGGCTCGTTTTCCGCGTGAACGTAGCCGACTTCGAGCGAAGCCGAAGCCGTGAAACGGCAGAGTCCGCGCGTCATCTTGCCGCGATAGGTCGCGCGCGCGACGACTTCCTGACCGATGTAGCAGCCTTTATGGAAACTGATCGCGTCTTGCACGGGAAACTCGAGCACGAGACTGTCCGTCCCGAGGTCCGGGCCCCACTCCGCGACGCCTCGCGCGATCCGCAACGAGGCCCAAGCCGCGTCGTCGAGCCCTTCGTGGCGAGGAATCTGGGAGGCGTCGCGCACCCACCATTCTTCGTCGTGGTCGCCGAAATCCGTGCGGCGCACGCGAAGTCCCCAAGCTTCCTCGGCCACGACGGCCAAGCGGTCTTTGGCGTCGGGCACGTTCGGCGCCAAGGTCGGAATCGACGCGAAGGGCGAATCCGGAACACGGTAGATCGTCGCGTAAGGAGCTTCGCCCAAGACTTCGAGCTGCACGTCGTCGGCGATGATGTAAGCATCCAACGCCGTCGCCGCTCCATCGGCTTGCGCGGCGGGAAGCGAAAGAAGGATTTCCTCTTTTGAAAGACAAAGAAAGACAATTTCAGATTTCGCTTTGCCTTTGGCATCGAGCAGATAAGCCCGACCGCCGGCCGGACGACCGGCCTCGGAAGCGGCGGCCGAAGCCTTGGCGACGTCGGCCGTGAGCATCCCCTGGAGATATCGGGTCGCATCGGGACCCTTCAGGCGCAAGAAACGACGCTCGATCGGACGCACGGCGCTAAGGGGAGAATTCGTATCCATCGATTGGTGATCCTAGCGCTCCGGGTTTATTGTGTCAGGCGGGGAGGATCCATTAGTGAAATCCATCACGCTTAAACCGGCCCTTTTGGGCCTTATCATCAGTTCGTCCGTCGCGTCCGTCGCGGCGCCGGTGTTCCCGTCGCCGGGTAACTCGCGCACTTCGTCGCACGTCACGCACGTCATCGAAGTCAAGGCGAAGACCGCCGCCGAGCGCTCGCGCATCGTCGACCTCGGTTTCGCGATCGACGAGCTTCGCTCCGACGCCGTTTACATCTTCGGCAAGGCGCGCGACGCCGACACGCTCCGCCGTGCGGGATTCCGCGCGACGGCGACGCCCGCGAAGTCCGAATGGTTCACTATTCCGCAAGCCGTCGAAGCTATGGCCGCGCGCTTCACGAGCCTGACGGAAGTCGAAACGCAGTTGCAGGACCTCGCGACGCGCTTCCCGAACATCGTCGAAGTGCAGACGCTCGGACGCACGAACGAGAACCGCGTCACCAAGATGGTGCGGATCTCGGGCAAGTCGCCCGCGCAAGCCGAAGCCGCCAAGCTTCCGGTGATCTTCTACATGGGTTGCCACCACGCCCGCGAACACCTCTCGGTCGAAGTCCCGCTCCGCTTCGCGAAGCACCTCGTCGAGAACTACGGTCGCGACGCGGACGTGACCCGTCTCGTCGACTCGCGCGAGATCTACATCGCGCCGATCATCAACCCGGACGGACACGCCTACGACTACACGAACGGCATCCGCGGCCGCATGTGGCGCAAGAACCGTCGTCGCAACAACGACGGTACCTACGGCGTCGACCTCAACCGTAACTACGGCTACCAATGGAACACGGGCGGCTCGTCTTCGACGCCGAGCTCGGACGTCTACATGGGAACGGCTCCCTTTTCGGAACCCGAGTCTCAGAACGTGCGCGACTTCGTGAACAGCCAGCCGCGCATGACCACGCTGCTCAGCCTGCACACTTTCTCCGAGCTCATTCTCTATCCCTGGGGATGGTCGAACGACTCCATCGGTCAGAATGGCCGCGGCAACCCCGCCGACCTTCCCGTTTTCGAGAAGATGGCGCGCGATATGGCCCAGTGGAACAAGTACAAGCCGCAGCAGTCGTCGGACCTCTACATCGCTTCGGGCGATACGACGGACTGGGCTTACGGCGAGCACGGCATCTTCGCCTTCACGTTCGAGCTCAGCCCGACCTCGATGTGGGACGGCGGTTTCTATCCGTCGCCCGCGCGCATCGAGCCGGTCTTCGAAGCAAACCTGAAACCGCTCATGTACCTGCTCGAGTTCTCCGACAACCCGCGCCGCGTCCTGACGCAGCGGGCGCCGAGCTTCCTGACGAGCCCCGCCAAGCGTGGCGTCGCCGCGGCAAGCTTCTCCGACGTTCAATTCTGATCCCGCCAAGGCACGTGCCGAACGCGAAGCCCGGCTCTCCTTCGGGAGGGTCGGGCTTTTTCTATTCCGAGATCAGCGATCCAAAGGAATCGTGACGGGACCCCAGTTCGTGAAGCTCAGGTCCATATCGGCGCCAAAAACACCGAAGATCTGCGCGTAGCCGCGCTTCTCCGCCCGCAAACGCTCCGTCAGCGCACCGAACCGCGCACGCGCCAGATCGGGCGCCATCGCGTCGGTGAAGGAGGGGCGAAAACCCGACTCGAGCGAGGCCGCGAGCGTGAATTGGGGAACCCAAAGAATTCCTCCGCCGGCCGCGCCGGCCACCGGCGCGTAGTCGGCGAGCGCCCTGTTCATGCGACCGCCCGCATCCGGAAAAACCCGCAGCCCTTGAACTCGCGTCACGAGCCATTCCTCGGCGCGGGCGAGTTCCCCGGGATCGCGGGTTTCGTCGGCCCGCGTCCATCCGATCAGAACGACGAAACCCGGTCCCTCGAAACGATCCGTCCGCGTCTGCGCGTCCCCCTCGACGCGCGAAACGATGGAAGCCCCGTCGCGAACGCGCTGAACCACGATTTTCACGGGGACTCCATCCAATGAAAGAGGACGAAGGGGCGCAGGCCGCTCTGCTTCTTAACGAAACGAGCGAGCTCCTCGGCCGCCTCCTGCTCGATCTGACGGCGGCCGGCCGGACGCGCTCCCGACTTCGTCAGCAAGCGGTAGCGCGAATGAACCCACCCCTCGATCTCGGCCAGAAGCTCTTCCCGATCGAAAGCGAGCTCGCCCTCCTCGGGCCACATGCCCTCGGCCGAAACGCGGCACCGACCGCCGAGATCCAAGGAAACGACGAGACAGCCGCCCGACGCGGCCCGCTTACGGACCCGCAAGAAAGGATCCTTCGAGGAACACGCAAAATCCTCGAAGCGCAGCGATCGACCAGGCGCCTCGTACGAGCGATCCCGGCGCGAAAGCCGCCAGTTTCCGGCTTCCCAAGCGAAACTCAGTTGCGTGCCGTTCTCGGCCAGGTGAACGTCGGCTTCTTCGAGCCCCCAAGCGGCGCCCTCCCGAAGCGCCAAGTCCGCGCAAGCCCGCAACTGACGAAACTCGCCGTGAACGGGAATAACCTGCCGCGGCCTTAAAGTGCGCAGCAACTCCCGGATCTCCTCGGAGCGCGCATGACCGCTGGCATGAATCGGTCCTCCGGCGCGAAGCTTCGCCTCGTCTCCCCAAAGCACCTCCGCCCCCCGCTTCATCAGCCCGTTCACGAGACGCCCCATGGGTCGCTCGTTCCCCGGAATCAACTTGCTCGAGAAGATGACCCGGTCTCCCGGCTCGAGCACGAAGTCGGAGTGTTCGCCCGCGGCCAAGCGACGGAGGGCGCTTCGCGTTTCACCCTGCGAACCCGAACAGATCACGAGCTGTCTCGAAGGTTCGAGCCGAGCCAACTCGCGCGCTTCGACGACGCGCGCCCCCCGAACGTCGGCCGTCTCGTCGAAGAGCCCCAGCTCGCCCGCGAGACGGAAAACGTTCTGCAGGCTTCGGCCCGCGAAACTGACGTGGCGACCAGCCCGCGCCGCGATGTTGAGGAGCGCGGCGATGCGGTAAACGTTCGACGCGAAGAGGGTCACGAAAACCCGGCCCTCGGCTTCGGAAACCAGGCGCTCGAGACCCGGAATCACGTCGAGTTCGGAAACCGAATGCCCCGGCCGTTCCGAGTTCGTCGAGTCCACGAAAAGAAAATCCGGATCGTCTCCGAAAACCCGGTAGGCGCTCGTTTCGATCGTGCCGTCTTCGAAGCGCCCCGCGTCGAGCTTGAAGTCCGCCGTGTGAATCACCCGCAGCGGCGCGGCCGGCGATCGCCATTCAAAAGCCAACGAACAACTGTCCGGCGTGCTGTGCCGGGTCTCGACGAAAGTGACGTCGACATCCGCGGAAAGCGCGAGACGGGATCCTTTCTCGAAGGTCTCGATGAGGTCGGCGTACCGTCGAGCGCTCGGATAGCGTCGATCCTCCTTAAAACGCTCCCGCATGAGCGCGGCCGCAAAACGCGGCGCCAACAACTTGGGCGGCGGAAGCCCGAGCCGTTCGGAAGCCGCGACGATCGAGGTCGCGGCGCCGATGTGGTCTTCGTGCCCATGGGTAAAGATCCAAAAACGCGGCCGGTAAGTCTCGAGTATCTCCGTGTAATCGACGCTGAGGGATTCGATCCCGAAGTCGTTCGGATCCGCGAACAAGACGCCGGCGTCGACGGGAACCGCGGTTTCGCCGAAGCGAAAAAGCATGCAATTCATGCCGACTTCGCCGAGTCCCCCGTAGGGCTGCCAGCGAAACAAGCGTTGGGAGGATTCCGACGACACGCCGAGATCCTACCAACGCAGGCCAACGCTTACCAGGTTCCGCGCGCGAAGATGCCAAGCTCCAAGACTTCGGCGTTCGCGTCGCGGACCCAAACGCCCGGCGCGAGGGACGACACGTCCGACCAGGAGTTGCGATAGAGACCCACGAGCCCGACGCGCAGCCAGGCCAGCGCTTTCCAAGCGGGCTCGCTGCGGAAGTTCAAGCCGATATCGCGCGGAGGCGAAACGTCGCCGAACTCCGTCACGTAGAGCTCGAGGTCCCACGGCCACTCGAAAGATGCGGCTTTCCAATTCCAACGCGTTCCCAGCGCCATCCGCTGGGCCGTCGCGGAATAAGACTCTTCGTCGGGTCTCGACTCGAAGTAAAGTTCGGACGAATACCTCGACGCGAACCACAGGGCCTCGGTCTCCCAAGCCGCGCCCGCGATCGAAGAAACGTCGGCGGCGAGCCGAAAGCGCGGAAGCAACTGAGTCTCGAGTCCGTCTCCGGCGGATTCCTCGAGGCCAAACTCCGCCCGAACCCGATCCGTGGGACGGAAGAGCAGATCCATCGAGAACGCCCGGTGATTCCCCAAAAGCGAAGTCGGCGCCGGTTGCCAAAAACGCGTTCCGACGCGCACGCGCGAACCCATCAACAGGGAAGCCGCGTGGCGAGTTCCATCGTAGGCCCCCTCACTCGTCTTTCGAAGCGTCAGTCGATAGTCGAGCGCTTCGGAAGGATCCGGAGCGCCGCTTGCGCGCCGACTCCAGCCGAAGAATCCGCCGTAGCGTTGGTCCGAACGAAGGGCGGCGCGCGCAAGATCGTAAGAACCGCGATTCTCGTTCGCGAAGGCTCCGAGCTCGATCCATTGACGCTCGCCGATCCGAAAAGAAGGAGCGACTTCGATCCGGTAACGGGGGCGCCCCACGGACTCGTGACGGTAAGCGCCCATGAGGTCGGCGCGCAGGGCCCAACCCCCAAAATGGCGCGAGGTCAGGGCTTGGGCCGAGGCTTCGTAGACGGGAACGTTCTTCCTTCGGCCGTCCCTCGACCAAGTTCGGTAAAGCGCGGCGGCCTTCGCATCGGTCTTAAGCCGCCAAGGGGTGTTCGAATCCGCATCTTCGCCGCACGCCTCGACGACTTTCTCGAGCGTCTCGAAGGCTTCCCGGGCCAACGCGGCCCGCTCGGCCTCGAAGCGGCAAAGGTATCCGGATTCCGACCCTTCCGGCAGACAGAGCGTCTCGAACTTCTCGCGCTGGGCGCGCAGCTTCGCGAGCGTCGAGTCGATCGTCGACTTTTCGGCCTCGGAGCAACCCTTCCGCGCCCGCTCGGCAAAGCGCGACCAGTTTTCTTCGATCTCGACCCAATCCGCGTACGTGCTCCACCGTTCGGCGCGACGGTAGGCCTCCCAGCTCCCCTTGACCCCCGAAGCTCGAAGATCGGGCAGGTCCTGCCAGGATTTTTCGAGGTGGCGGTAGCCGTCCGTCGCGTGGGCGGCGAACGAGAAGGCGCTCAATCCGAAGAGAAAGGACTTCATCTTGCTTGCGTCTCCTTCCGCGAAGCCTCGCGGATCTCACGCAGGCTGGCGCGCAGCGGATCGAGTCCGGTGATTCCTATCCGATCTAAGCGCTCGGCGATCGCGCGCACGTGTTCGGCGAGCTCCGGCCCCGATCTGAGTCTCGCGAGGAATCCGACTTTCTCGACCCACTTCTCCAGGTAACGACGCTCTTCCTTCGGGGAAACTCCGCGCCGTAGCGCTTCGCGCAAGATGTCCGCGCTGAGACCCAAGGATCGCACCTTGGCGGAGTCCGACACCGAGTTCGAATAGACGACCTCAAAAACCCGGATGCCTTCGTCCACGCGGCCCGCCGAGGCCAAAGCCAATCCGTAACGCTCGGCGACGCCGTCCCGGTCGAGGAACGACGGAGACTCGTCGAGGATCATGCGGAGATATTCGATTTCCCAAGACCGGAATCGCCGCTTGTCGGTCGGCCCGTCGGCGCGTTCCGCGGCCCGATCGGAAAGATCCGCGAGCGCGAGCCGAAGCTCCGCTCGAATCGTGGCGTCCCGGCCGGCGCGGCCCAAGGCCTCCTGGAAGAACGCGAAGGCAAGCTCGTCGCGTCCGGCGTCGGCCTGCAATCGAGCGATATCGGCGAGCGAGGACCCGTCCGCGGGCTCTCCCTTTTCGCGCGCAAAACGGAGGCCGAGGGCCAGAAGCTCGGCCGACGACGCCGGACGCTTGGCGCGAACCCACTCGTCGACGAGACGGGGCGTCAGCTCGACGAGATTCTCGCGCAAGGCTTCGTCTCGCCACGTCCCGACGAGCTTCAGGAAAGCGGCGTCTTCGCCCCACCCGTGGACGACGTAATCGACCAAAGTCGCGTCCAGATCGGCACGCTCGATACGTAAGCGGGTTTCCCCCTTGTTCAGCTCCGCGCGGGCCTTGAACCAAGCGGTGACGCGAGCCCCGGGGCCGAGCCCCAGTCCCCGGCGAAACTCGATCAAAGCGGCATAGCGCGGATCCGCCTGAACTCCTTCGCCCCGATCCGTTCGAAGGTAACTCCAAAGCCCGGCGGACGGCGAGCGTTCGAACTCCGGCCGCCAAAGCGACTTCAGCCTTTGCCCGAAGGCGGCGAGCTTCGCTTCGAGCGTCTCGGGCCGATCAAAGAACGACGGGAAGCTTCGATCAAACTCCGTGCGCAGATTCTCGTCGACCAAGGAAGCCTCCTCGATCGCGCGCAGGTCCGACGGCGGCAAAGGCGGATCACCCGCCTCCCGCAAGTACCATTCCGCGCGCTGGCGAGGGGTCAGCGTCTTCGCCAGCCGGGGAGCTTCGGACCCGTCCGAGACGCGAGAGCGGTTCATCGGCCAGGCGCCGATGCGAGTCATCCGCTCGCCTTCGACGCGAAAAGCCAGGGAAGACTCGCGGTAGCGCCGGAAAGCCTGTTCGACGGATTCTTCCGAAGCGTAGACGCCCAAAGGATAGAGCGAGCAAAGAAGCCAACGCTTCATCTCAACGCTCCCCTTTCGCACGATTTCTCAGATCCCTTTCGGTCAGTTCGATCTCGACGAGAAAACGCGGGTCGCTCGCGAGCGACTCCTCCCAGACGACGCGGGCCAAACGCCGCCATCGATCGGATCCAAGCCCGTCGCCCTTGTCGGCGCGCACGAGCGCCTGGAGAAGATAAAGACGCAGAAGTTCCGAGGGGCCCGCGCCGGGGCTCGTCGCGAGCGAGATCGTCGCGTCGAGCTCGCGAAGCTCCGCCCGCGGCGATTCCGCGGCCCGCGCGCAAGTCGCGAAGACCAAGAACGTAGCGAGGCCGATCCCACGTGTCGTCATGGAGTCAGCTCTTCCATCTCGAGGCGACGATCGGAAGCCTCCCGTCCGCTTTTGAGCGCGATCGCCAGGATTCGGCGGTCCGTGCCGGCGTCGAGGAAGATCGGCCGCACCGTCGAGGCGCTCCGACGCTCCGACCCCTCACGCCAGAACAGACTCACCCGCAGTTGGCGGCCGCCCCGCGGCGCCGAGCGGAGCACAATGCTTTGCCACAAAACGCGCTCCATGACCGCCGGTGAGAGGATCTCAAAGCGTTGGGGAGGAAGTTCGTCGAGCCTCAGCTCCATCGCCCGCAACTCGGGACGCAGACCCGCGACCGAGATGCGGAGATCCAGGTTCAACGGAGGCGCCGACGGATCCGCGAAGTCCACGTCGTGCCCCTGGTCCCCGTAGCGTTTTTCGAGCATGTCGCGCCGATGGCGCCGTTCGCGCGCGCCTTCCGCGAGCCACGATTCCTTGATGGTCCAAAGGGAAGGAAAATCCTCGGCCGCGCGCGCGACGCCGCCTAGGGCGAACACGAGCGCGACGAAGCGGGTCTTCACGAGACGGGACCCTCGGGGTTCTCGGGATTGCCGAGCGGCGATTCGGGCCGCGGCGATTCCTTGGGCTCGATCACGTCCGGGAGCGGCGTGGGCTTCTCCGTCAGCGGAGTCTTACGGTTGAAGTCGGCGAGCGCTTGGCCGAAGTAGTTCTGCCAGGGACGCAAGGAACCCGGGTTCTTGGACTTGTCGTTCATGAGAACGGAGAACGCCAGAAGCTCGCCGCCCCGGCTCTGCACGACCCCGACGATCGCCGAAACGCCGTCGATCGTGCCCGTCTTGCCGCGAAGCCGACCGTAGGCGCTCGTGCCCTTCATGCGGGATTTGAGGGTGCCATCCTTGCCCGCGATGGGGAGAGAACTCAAAAGCTCAGGCAGAACGTCGAAGTCCAAGTAAGCCGCGTTCATCAACGCCGTGTACTGGGACGCGCTCGTGCGGTTTTCGCGCGTGAGGCCCGATCCCGAAACGAGCGTGAATCCCGATCCGTTCATGCCGATCTTCGTGGCCTCTTCCTTGAGAACCTCGAGGCCTTTCGGCATCGTTCCCGGCGCGCCCTTGATGTCGCGGCCGAGTGCCTTCACGAGGGTGTCCGCGATGAAGTTCGAGGAGTACTTGTTCATGAGCGTCACGATCTCGCGCAACGGCAGACTCTCCAACTCGGCCAGCTTCTGGGCCGTTTTCGGGACTTCTTTCTTCTCGGCCTTCGTTCCGGCGATGCGGATTCCGCGGTTCTCGAGCATCCAGCGGAAGGCCTGCCCGGCGTAGAGCGCCGGTTCGACGATGTTGAAGTGCGACTTCTGCTCGCCGAGACCGACCGGAATGCCGCCCTTCACGAGGATCGTGTCGCGTCCGTTGCCAGGCACGCGACTGGCGACGAGCGCGTAGGGACCGCCGCGGGCCGTCGTCTTCGCGCGGTTGTCGACTTGAATGTAGCCGGTATCGGGCTCGGGGTAGATGCGCGGTTTTTCACCGTTCGCGCTTCCCGGCCGAAAGTACACCGTCGTCGTATTGTAGTTGAAGCTCAGTCCGCCGACGGGCGCGTTGTACGCGCGGTCCGTGTTCGTCCGCAGGCGGTTCTCGTCCACCTTGACCTGGTCGAAAGTCCAGTCGTCGACAAAAAGATCGCCGGTCACGCTCTTGAAGCCCGCGCGAGCCAGGTCGTTCACGAGCAGGAAGAGACGTTCCGTCACGAGCGAAGGGTCGCCGCCCCCTTTTAGATAGAGGTTGCCTTTGAGCACGCCGTTCTGCACGACGCCGTCGGTGTAGACTTCCGTACGGAAGGTGTAGTCCGGCCCCAGACGCTTCAACGCGACGTAGGCCGTCAGAAGCTTGATGGTCGAGGCCGACGACAACGGCGCGTCCGCGTTGAGCTGGTAGAGCGGCTCCTGGCGCGAGAGCGAATAGACTTCGACCCCGAGGTGCGTGCGGTCCAGCTTTTCGTCCTTGAAGATGAAGGCCAAACGCTTCACGAGCGCTTCCTTGAAGATATCCTTAGCGCCGATCGAGGCTCCCGTGCCCGTTTGCGCGAACGCCGAGGCCGCGAGAAGCGAAGACGAAAGGCAAAACGAACGAATCGCGGCTGGGCGCGCAATGCAGGCTCTCATACGCTCATTTAATCACAGTTTTTGCTAAGCTAGACCCATGCTCGGCATCGACCCATCGCGGCGCGGTTTTCCGCTTCTCACGGGCCTCGCCTTGGCCCTCGCGGGATGCCGCCCCGGCCCCAAGGTCCCGTCCGACACGCTCGTCGTCGCCATCGAGTCCGAAGTTCGAAATCTCGACCTGCGTCAATCCGCCGATCAGAACGCGGTGCACCTGACCACGCTGCTCACCCAACGTCTCGTGGGCTTCGGCGACGACTTTCGTCCCGAAGCCGAGATCGCGCTCGATTGGACGGAAAGCGATGCCCGGCTTTTTCGCTTTCGCCTGCCGAGCGACGTCACCTTCCACGACGGCACGCCGCTGAATTGCGAGCACGTCCTCTTCAACTTCGAAGACGCCGCTTTCTCGCCGAAGTCCCGCGTCCGTTCGAATTTCGCCGACGTCAAAAGCATGCGCTGCGAAAACCCCACGAGCTTCGTGATCGAACTCAAGGAGCCGCGCCCGTCTTTCGTCGCCCAGGCGGTCACGAGCCTCAACATTTTTCCCAAGCATCTCGTGAACGAGCCCGGATTCGGCTCCCACCCCGTGGGCAGCGGGCCCTATCGCTTCGTCGAGCGGCGGGGTCGGGACATCCTCTTCGAACGCTTCGAGGGCCTCCGGCGGCGGCGCGCGGGGCGCGACCTGCCCGCTCCCCGTTTCAAGCGTATCGTCGTTCGCACGATCGAAGACCCCGTGACCCGCTACCTTTCGCTCGTGGGCGGCGACGTCGAAATCGTTTTCAACGGCCTCTCCCCCAAGAAGGTCCAGGAAGCCGAGAAAGACCCTCGCCTGCAGGTCCTGCGCGGGCCGGGCTCGAGCTACACCTACATCGGCATCAATCATCGCCACGCGAAGCTCAAGGACCTTCGCGTCCGGCAAGCCCTCGCCTACGCGCTCGATCGCGAATCGCTGATCCGTCACAAGCTCCTGGGATCGGCGCGCCTGGCCTCGACGCTGATCTCGCCGCTGAGCTACTTTTCGAACGGCGATCTGAAGGCCTGGCCCTTCGATCCCGCCAAGGCCCGTGCGCTCCTCGAGAAGGCGGACGCCATGGGGCTCGAGCTCGAGTTCAAGACCTCGGCGGATCGCGACGTCGTTTCGATGGCGCTCGCCCTCAAAGACCAGCTCGAGAAAGCGGGTTTTCGCATCCGGCTTCGTTCGATGGAGTTTCCCAGTTTCTTCGCCGACGTCCAGGCCGGGCGTTTCGATCTCTTCACGCTGCGGTGGACCTCCGTCGTCGACCCGGAGCTCCTCCACAAGATTTTTCACTCCTCGCAGCTTCCCCCGGGAAGGAACCGCGGCGCTTACGCCAACGCCGAAGTGGACGCGGGGCTCGAGCGGGCCACGCGCGAGCTCGACCCCCTTCGTCGGCGCCAAGAACTTTTCAAGGTACAGGCTCTCTTGGCCGACGACCTGCCTTACGTTTCGCTGTGGTATCCTGACAACGTGATCGTCGCGTCGAAATCCCTGCGTCAGCTTCGCCTGCACCCGAGCGGAAGCTGGCAGCCGCTCTTCGAAGCCCACAAGGACGAAGAGAGTCCCCGATGAGCCTCGACCCATCGACGACGGGCGCACGCCTGCTCGAGCGCATCTACCCGGTTCTCATCCTCGACGACGAAGCCGACGTCGCGAAGTCGATCGCCCGCGACCTCAAGAAGGTTTGCGACACGAGTGTCTTCACCAAGCCCGAGGAAGCGCTCAGAAGCTTCGAGGTCATCGAGTATTCCGTCGTCGTCTCGGACCTTCGCATGCCCTCCATGGACGGCATCGAGTTTCTCGCGCGGTGCGCCGCCATGCGCGCCGACACCCAACGCATCCTGCTGACGGCTTTTGCGGACCTGGCGTCCCTCACGGCGGGCATCAATCGCGCGCAGATCAATCTCCTGCTGACGAAACCCTGGGAGCCCGACGAACTGCGAGCCGGCGTGGATGACGCCCAAAGGCGCTTCGAGCGGCTTCGCGAGAACGCCCAGCTGCGGCGCATGGTGCTCACGGACGCGCTTACGGGTATCTCCAATCACCGATACTTCTGGGAGCGCCTCGAATCCGAGCTCTCGCGCGCCGAGCGCTACAAACGGCCGCTCTCGCTCCTGTTCTGCGACATCGACAACTTCAAGCGATACAACGACGAGCACGGACACCAAGTCGGAGACCAAGTCCTTCGCAACGTGGCGAACGTGCTCGATCGCACCCGGCGCACGATGGATACCGTCGCCCGCTACGGCGGCGAGGAGTTCGCCGTGATCCTGCCCGAATGTCCCCGGAGCGTGGCGGCCGACATCGCCCGACGTCTCCTGGGGAGCGTCGCGCAGGAAACCGGCATTCATTTGAGCGGCGGGGTCGCGTGCTTCCCCGAAGACGCCACCTCTTCCACCCAGTTGGTCGAGCGCGCCGACCAAGCCCTCCGTCAGGCCAAGGCTTCGGGCAAAAACCAAGTCCTCACGGCCGACCAGGTGAAGATCTAATGGGCCAAGCCGCCGGCCTCTTGGCCCCCGGAATCCAGCTCGCCCCCGGAGAACTCGCGGCCGAAGCGTTGCCCGACCGTCTCGTGCAGCATCTTCGCGCCCTGAGACCGCGACGGGGCGAGCGTTACGTCTTCTTGGACGGGCGCGGAACGCGCTGGGCCGCCACCGTACGCGATGACCGCCCGCTTCGCTTCGAAGTCGGCGAGGCCGAAGTCGTACCCGCCCTCGAACCGAAGCTCGTGCTTTGCCTGGCGCCACCGAAGGGCGACGATCTTTGGCAGTCCGTCACCCAAGCCACCGAGGTGGGTGCGGCCCGCATCGCCTTCGTCCGTTCGGAGCACGCGCAGATCGCCAAGGGGCAAAACGTCCCCATCGATCGCGCCCGGCGCGTCAGCGACGCTTCTTGCGAGCAATGCGTGCGCGCCTGGCAAGTCGATATCGAAGACGAATGGCGATCGACCGCGGAGCTGCTGGCGCGTCCGGGCGTCCACGTCGTGGCCGACGAAGGCTTGGCCGGGGCGAATCCGATCGGGTTCGTCGAAGGCGTGCCGCCTTCGCTTCGCGGCGTCCCCGTTCACCTTTACGTTGGCCCCGAAGGGGGCTGGTCCGACGCCGAGCGGGAAGCCTTTCGCGGCAAAGCCTTTCCGCTTTCGCTCGGATCGCTCGTCATGCGCGTGCCGACGGCCGTCGTAGCCGGACTTCATTTTTTAAGGCTTGTCTCCGAGCACGGCTCGGCCCGATAAGAACGTCATGACTCCCTCTTCACGCCTTTACCCGCTTTCCTGGTCCGAGGCGGCGGCCCTCGCCGACGCCGTTCGTCGTCGCGGCGGCAAGGTCGTCACGACGAACGGTTGCTTCGATCTGCTTCACGCCGGGCACGTCCAGTATCTCGAGGACGCGCGCAAACTCGGCGACGCGCTTATCGTCGGCCTGAACTCGGACGCCTCGGTCAAAAGGCTCAAAGGCGCCGAGCGGCCGCTCAATTCCTCGGACGCGCGGGCTTGCGTGCTCGGCGCGCTGCGCGCCGTCGACGCAGTCGTCGTCTACGAGGAGGACACGCCCACCGAGTTTTTGAAGACTGTCCGCCCCGATATTCACGTGAAGGGCGGCGATTGGGACCCGGAAAAAATGCCCGAAACGCCCCTTATCCGCTCCTGGGGCGGTCGCGTGGAAGTGCTGCGCTTCGTCGACGGATTCTCGACGACGGGCCTCATCGAGCGCGCCCGCGACAAAGACCCGAGGCGCTGATAGACGAGAGTCATGCCGACGCTCGTCTTATCCCGTCACGGACAATCCGAGTTCAATCTTTCGAACCGCTTCACCGGTTGGCTCGACGTCGAGCTCACCCGTCAAGGCGAAGAAGAAGCCAAGCGCGCCGGCCAAAAGATCCGCGGGCTCAAGTTCAAGCCCGCCGTCGCCTTCACGAGCGCGCTCCGTCGCGCGCAGAAGACCCTCGATTTCATTCTGGGCGAGCTGAATTTGCGCGACGCTTTGCCCATCCAGAAAGACCAAGCCCTCAACGAGCGTCACTACGGTGATCTCCAGGGCAAAAACAAGGCCGAGACGGCCGCCGAGTTCGGCGAAGAACAAGTCAAGATCTGGCGCCGCAGCTACGACATCCCACCCCCGAACGGCGAGAGCCTCAAGGATACGGCGGCGCGCACGCTTCCGTACTTCGAAGGCAAGATCGTGCCCGAGCTCAAGGCCGGCCGCGACGTTCTCGTCGTCGCGCACGGGAACAGCCTTCGCTCGATCGTCATGTCGATCGAAAAGATGACTCCCGACGAAATCCTGCGCACGGAAATGGGCACGGGCGAACCGTGGGTCTACCGCGTCGAGGAGCTCCCGAGCGGAGAGCTCCGCTACACGCGCCTCGAACCCTGAGCCTGTCCCGGAACTCTTTACAATCTTGAACGGCGAAGTTTGCCGCCGTTCAAGTCTCGGCCGTGTCCGCGATCAGGCTTCGATGGAAGGCCGCGACCTGCGGATCGGCAAAAATCGATTTTGCGTCCCAGCCGTCGACCGTAAGGTGCTCCGAACTGCGCACGCGGCTAAGCGCGACGTAGGCTTGGCCCGGCTCCCAAAGCTGCTTGAGTGAAACGATCGCGCGATCGATGGTCGCGCCCTGCGCTTTGTGGATCGTCACGGCGTAGGCCAAGTTCAGCGGCAAGTTGCGGGCCGCCGCGCGCTCGTTACCCTCGGCATCGAGGATAGAGAACCGCGTCGCTTCGATCTGCGCTTGCTGCCCGTTCATGAGCTCGACGTCCACGCTCGTCGCGTTCATCTCGCGCACGAAACCGAGGCTGCCGTTCACCCAACGCCCACGCGGGTCATTCTGGCGGATCATGACGAGGGCCCCGAGCTTGAGTTCCAGGACTTCGGGCACCGGGGCCTGGGCGACCAGAGTCGCGCGCAGGCGTTCGTCGCCGGAGTAGCTCGTTTCGTAAGTTCGCGGGGTACCCGTCAGCTTATCGAGGCGGCGGCGGTTGATGGCATCGACGTCGGCCTTCTTGGCGTAAAGGGCCGTCGCCTCGGAGATCTCGTCGCCGGGATTCTTGGAGCGCCACTCGAGCAGATTACAGACGCGTTCGCTCGCGTGACCGACGCGCACGTCGGCCAGGAACTCGCAGTAGTCCACGTCGCCCTTGGCGCGCATCATTTCGGTCAGGTGCACCGAGCGGAACTCCGTCGCGGCCCAAGCTTTCGAGAGGAAGGCCCAGTCGCGTTGGCGCGAATCGCGCGAGACCGGCGGCAGCTGCGCGAAGTCCCCCACGGCCACGACCTTTAATCCGCCCCAGGGGCGAGGATCGTCCCGCACGAGCGAGGCGATGCGCTCGGCCACCGCGAAGGCGAGGCCCGGAATCATGGAAACCTCGTCGAGCACGAAGCCTTGCGCCTTCTTGAGACGCCGCACGACCCGACGGTCTTTGAGCGCGCGATCCACCGCCGCGTGCGGGCCGCCTTCGAGGATGCCCAGGCCAAAGAAGCTATGGAAGGTACGCCCGCCCACGAGCACCGCGGCCGCGCCCGTGCTCGCGAGCACGGGAAACTTGAGCGCGTCGAGCCGCCGCAAGTAAGCCCGCAAAAGATGACTCTTGCCCGTGCCCGCGCCACCGGTGATGAAGACGTTACCGTCTTCGGCGAGGTAACGGAGCGCGAGCGATTGCCCCTCGTTCAGATCACGATTGAGGGTCGCAAGCAGTTCCGGAAGGAGTGAGGTCATCCGCGGCGCTTCGCGATCCAGCCGCGGACTTCTTCGACGCCGCGTAGGAGCGTGCCGTCTTTCAGCTTCAACGCGGGGGGCGTGTCGCCACCGCTTAGAAGGCGAAGCTCGGCAAGCGCCGTTTCGCTCACGTCGATGTTTCGGAAATCGACTTCGTCCCGGATGCCGGCGTCCACGATGAGCTTGCGAACTTCGGCCGAAGCCACGTCCGCGAGGCGATGAAAGAGTTCATGACGAGCGTCCGACATAGGCCTCCAACCTGCCACTCCCCGCCGGGCGAGCCAAGGCCCCCACGGATCGAGGCGCGCTTCCTGCATCTTGGTTAGTTATAACGAGATCAGATTACGCTTGGGCGCGTTGGCGCTTTCGCCTGGAAAACGCCGTCTTCGCCTCATTTGACTCAAGAGTTTCACGACTTTCGCCGTTAAGAGCCCTAGTTCCGCTAGGGCTCTTAGGACTTGCAAGATCTGCAGCGCTAACTGCGGGTCTAGCATCAGGACCTCCTCCCGGAGGACCTTCCTTGGGCCGACCTCAATCCGTGAGGGTTAAGGTCGGCCCAAGCAGTTTTTAGGGCGCTTTGACCCCCGCCCTTCCAGGGATTATTTCCTACCGCGTGAATCCGGAATCCACGGCCGCCGCCGAACCCGTCGTCCATATTCGCGCCGATCGCGGGAACTGGGACTTCCACAATCTCGTCCGTGCCCCCATCCAGGAACTCGTTCAGTTCAAAGAGCTTATCCGGAATACCGTCGTTCGCGACATCAAGGTCCGTTACAAGCGCTCCGTCCTTGGGATCGCCTGGACGATCATCGCGCCGCTCATGCAAATGATCGTCATGTGGACGGTCTTCACGAAGGCCTTCCAGGTCTCGATGCCGAACTACGCCCTCTATCTCTTCAGCGGCATCATCACCTGGAACCTCTTCTCGCAGTCTTCCGTGGCGGGCGGCGCCTCGATCCTGGGCGCGGCCGGGCTCATCACCAAGATCAAGCTCCCCCGCGTGCTCTTCCCGCTCACCGCGGTCATCAATAACCTGGTGAACTTCAGTTTCGCCTTCGCCGCCCTGCTTCTGCTGATGGTCGTCACGCGCGCGCCCTTCCATTGGACGATGCTGAGCGTCCCCTTCATGCTGCTGCCGCTCATTCTCTTCTGTATGGGCTGGGCGATGCTCGTTTCGGCGCTTTCCGTGTTTTTCCGCGACCTGCAGTACATCCTTGAGATCGCGCTCGGCGCGCTCTTCTACGCGACGCCCATCTTCTGGGATCCCACGGCCCTGCCCGCGAAATGGCATTGGGTCGCGTCGGTCAACCCGCTCGCCAAGTACGTCTTCATGATGAAGGCCAGCATCTACCACGGGGTCCTGCCGAACTTTTCGACCTATGCCATCGCGACCTTCACCGGCCTGGCGATGTTTGTGATCGGCTGGATCGTTTTCCAACGCCTTCAACGCAAATTCATCTACTGGATCTAGACGATGGCGACTTCTTCTTTGCTCACCACCCCGGCCGTCGAGCTCAAAGGCGTCGGCGTTCGCTACCAACTCAATCTCGAGAAGGTCTTTTCTCTTAAGGAACTCCTCGTCTCGAAAGCGACCAGACTAGGTCGTCAACTCCGGGGTAGAGAGCAACAAAAAACCCGGCGAACGGCTGACGATTTTTGGGCCATCCGAGATATCTCCTTCTCCGTTCCCCGCGGCGTATGTATCGGCCTTACCGGACGTAATGGTTCGGGCAAATCGACTACACTGAAAGTCATTTCCGGCGTACTGCACCCCACCGAAGGTGAACTTTGGGTACGAGGGCGCGTCTCGGCACTTATTGAACTAGGCGCGGGTTTCAACCCTGATCTCACAGGCCGCGAAAATATCTACTTCGGCGCTTCCGTTTCGGGCCTATCTCGCGCCGAAACGGCCAAGCGCATCGATCGCATCGTGGATTTCGCCGAACTCCGCGACTTCATCGACATGCCAGTTCGTAACTACAGCTCGGGCATGTACGCACGACTTGGTTTCGCGCTCGCGACGGACGTCGATCCAGATCTGCTTATCGTCGACGAGGTTCTCTCCGTCGGCGACGCCCCCTTCCAGCAAAAATGTAAAGATCGCATGGAAAGTTTCAAAAAACGCAACAAGACGATCCTATTCGTAAGCCACGATCCACAAGCCATCCAAGATTTCTGCGATACTACGATTGAACTCAAGGACGGGCGCATCAACTCTCCAAACCCGTGATAAGAATCAAGAGTGAGTCGCACCTCCCTCATTTTCATCTGGCTTGCTTTCGCTGCGTGGCTGACCATTCTCGTCGCAAAGTCGATCCCGTTACCCGTCGCCCCCGGCACCGATTTCTGGTCCCTCTCTGCCTCGGAGATTCTCGCACAAGCCGGATACTCAGATTACGGTAGCTACATTAAATACGCTCGTATTCTCGCGAGCGGAGCACTGAACAGCCCCCACGAAGATGCGTGGGTCACGAACATCTGGCCTCCGGCCTTTCCCTTGGTGATCGCCTTTCTCTTAAAGACAGCCGGTGAAGCAAGCTACGGATTCAAACTGGGTATCTTGACCGTACTCGCCTGGGCCACCGTCCTGACCCATTTCCTCAAGAACGTCCCCTTCCTCAGATCCACTTGGGCACGTTTTCTCGTTCTTGCGTCTGTTTGCGCCTTACCCGAGTTTCGTCAATGGAGTTTCGGCACAGGTATTCTGATGACGGAATCTCTTTCGATGGCTCTCTTCGTTTTGGCGGGCGCTTTTTTCTACAAGGGAATCTCGGGTGACGGCCGCAAAGCCTATCTCATCGGAACCTTGTTTCTCGGCCTCTCCGCTAACTTCAAAGCCCTCTTGGATGGTGTCTTCGGCCTTCTTTTCCTGGCCTTGCTTGGGGGACTTGCCTTCGTTGCCCTCCTTGAGCACCGAATCATTCCACTTTGGATCGAGGAAGCCGAACGACCACGTTTTCGCGCACGTTTGCCTGACCGCATTCCTGCCATGAAAACCGTTTTTCTTTGTTTCCTTGTCCTTGGGGCCACCACGGCGCCTTGGAAGATGCGCAATTTTTTACACAATGGACCCTACGCGATGTCACCGCTTGGCCTTGATCTCAACTGGGAATACCAGTGGTCGCCAACCGATAAACTTGCAGGATTCGTGCACGCGGGTAACACGGCCTGCGCCGTAAACCCGGCCCCTTGCCCGATCATCTACGAAAACCGCCACGCCTGGGGTCCGAAAGTACTCCGCTCGCTCGTCCTCGGTAGCCTCATGGCGAACCCCAGTGCATGGATTCGCTATCGTCTCGAACGAGTGAATTGGCTTTGGGTTGGAGTCCCTTGGCCCAAGAACTTTGAAGAGGCAAAAAGAACTTTCTTTCTATACGTTGAAGGATTTGCGTATATCGCCGCCGCCGCTTTCGGGCTCTGGCTCCTTTTGAAACATTGGCGAGCTCGAAGAGCACGATGCTTGAGCACAGAAGATCTCGAACGGCTCGGTCTTCTTTTCGCTCTTTTTTTCGGGATCCACGCGGCAAGCTTTCTAATCTTCCACTTCGAATCCCGCTATTCACTCTTTTGGCGAACTTCTTGCTTCCTGTTTTTGGCGTTCGTAGCCGCACGTAGAGCAACCCAAGAAAACGAACGATCCGTCGCAACCTGATGGTCAGCCTTTCAAGAGGTATGCCTTAAAAGCAGATGTTTTACGTTGATACGCCTCGCGCTCAGCAAAGTAAAACTGAAGATCCAAATCTTCTTGTCCTTCGGCTAGGACAAATCCAATGGACCGGTTGAACCGAATAGCTCGTGTATTCTCCTTGAGAATATGCGCCCGTAAACGCTTAAGACCGAGAACATCAAAACCAAAATCGTACATCGCAAATGTCGCCGCCATACCAACCGGGGTATTCCACAGATCTGAACGGGCCACGTAAATACCGCCTTCTCCTTCACCCTTCTCAAAGTCACAGTCCTTAATATTTACGACGCCGACCGATTCCCCACGCCATTGGATGACGTAATAGTACTGCGTACGAAAATCGAGGGAATGAAACCAAGCGGTCTGCATCTCGGCGGAGATATGCCCCCGAAAATTCATGTAGCGGGAAACTTCAGGACTATTGCGCCATGCACGCACGGACTCAAGGTCATCGGCCCCCATGCGAGTCAAAACGACGCCATATGCTTCGATCGAAGAATGTTCCATCAACCTGATCCAAAAGAGGTGCGAGTGAAAAGTTGACTCCACCATTCTTCCCCGTCCCAAACCGGACCGAAATCGTGCATCTGGGCCAGGGGAACAAACCGACTAGCTTGCGAGCGCGCGAGAGCCGCCGTGTAATGCGTATCAAAGGGGTCGCGGAGGGCATAACCGATAGTTTGCAAATTCGGAGCCGCCGTCGAAATAGCATCCTCGAGATTACCCCACTGCAGTTCAATCCCGAGATTCGACCAAGCGAAGGAAATTTTCGCCGGAGCGAGTACAAGAAGAGCCGCGTTGTTTCCCACGATCCGGCTTTCGAAGCCATTCGCACGAGCCCACTGGAGCCCGAGAAAATTCTGACTAGCCTGGTGCTGATCGACCGTGGTCAAAGCGGCCGACTCCCAAGCCATTTCCATCTTACGCGCGAGATCAACAGCATCTTCCCGCTTTCCGCCGACTAACATGATCCGTTGGGGCGAAGTGCAACCAGCCTGGCCGTAAATGGAGAAAATCTTGACAAGCGACTCCACGGTATCCGGCCGAGATGCTTCCGACGGCTCGATCCAGGCCTCGGATACCCGATGGGTAAAATAAAAGCCTCGGCTCGATGTCGGATGGGACAACGCCTCGATCCCCTTGGCAGCCTCATCACCTCCGAAAAGGATACGCACGTCGGACGACGACGCCATTTCTGCGTTTCGAGGATCGATCCGATCGAATACGGCAACCGAGACGCGCCCACGAAGCCATTCCGCAAGCGGGCCCGGGGAACTACGACTCGCCAAGTATTCCACAAAGGCTCCACAAAGGTCGCGACCACGGGAACCAATTTTGACCGAGAGATGAGCTCCCGTAAGCGAAATAAGTACCACAGCGAGCGGACCTAATAGGCTGACGTTATTCGGCAGCCATAGCCCCACCCGCTCCCGCGGACGGAGGAGTCCGATCGGAATCCCCTCCCCACTTTCGGGACCGAAACTCCGATGAAAGACCTCGCTTAGATGCCCTGCTTCCAGAAAACGGATGAGATAGGCCCACTCCGTCCGGGTAAAATCGGGGTGGCGTTCACGAATCATTTTACGGCGAACAGTTTCGTAATTCTCGAGAAGTGCATCGAGAGAAAAAGACAGCGCGATGGCGACACGACCGCCATCGCGTCCGTAAAATCGGAGCTCAGACATTCGCGCAACCTCTCAACTCGGCCTTCGGCATGCGCCCTATGAGTTCGAAGCGACGACCGCGACGACCGCAAGGACACGGGCCCGGGATCAGTCGACCGATATCTTCGGTCAGGATGTTGTGGTACGGCGCGCCTCTCGAAATCGTGTTTATCAGCTGAAGCTGGCCGTCCCCTTCCGGAAGAGCCGCCAATGTCCACGGATCGCGCACCAGGACGTCTCCCCAAGCCGGTACGTGCCGGGCGCCAAATTCACACATGGGATAAACCATTCCGACCTGTTCGACGAGACCATAGTAGTCCACGACTTTCGAACCGGGCGCAGCGCGAGTCAGAAGGACTCTCTCAAAATCGGCGCGATCAACTCGCGCATTCTCGAGTTTCTTCCAGCCTCCGCTATGCACAAAGGTGATCGTTCGCGTTCTTAAATCCGATTCGATATCGGCTGGCATCGTCCGATTCGCCCAAGCCATCCAAAGTGCCCAAGAGATACCATAAACGAGAAGGGGGCCCGGTTGCTTGAGAGCGCAACGAATCTGCTCTTCGTTCAGGCTCGCGGCGTCCGACGCATCCTTGAGGACAAAAAAAATCTCCGTCGCGAAAGGCTTCAGCGACATAGCCGCCAAAACGCGAGCCGAAAGCCCTTCGCGGCTCCGTAGGGAAGCGACGCCGTCTAGTACGAGGAGAGGCCGGGTTTCGCGGCCCACAAAGTCCTCCAGAATCCGAAGCGAACTCAACGACTGCAGCCGCGAGCTTTCTTCGTCGAGGGTGATCTCGCTCGCGACTCCCGAAGTCGAAGACGAACGAACGATACGACCGTGCACGATACCTTCGCCCTTCGTGATCAAACGCAGACGCTTAAAAAGACCCACGTGAAGGAAAGGCGCCTCTTCTACACTCGAAATTCTTGGAACTTTGCCGAGGATGGATGCGTAGGCAGGACAGCCACGGAAGTGCAGTTCATTCAATTCCGTGAGCCGATCCAAGAAGGCGCGCTCGTCGCGTTCCCCGTAAACTACCGTATCCGAAACCCAGGAAGACATCAGGTCTCGCCTTCCTCGGGCAAGAACGTCCGAAAGAAGTCCAGTGAATCCGCCCGTACGAGGGCACAGTTAATTCGCGCCAGGGGCTGACGAAGAATAAGGGACCAGCTGGACTCAATCGTCGGCATCCAACGGCGATAGTCGGCTTCGTCGAAAAAACGCCTCAGCATGGCCCGGCAGTCGCCGAGCGGAATCCCATGCTTCCGGAAAAGGTCGTCTACTTTAGATCCGCGGGATCGATTGTAATCAAAAACAGGCAAAAGGAGTGTCGAGCAGAGCCGTGCGTGGCCCACGGATTCCTTCGCATCACGCTTCAGAGTGGGTTCAATCTGGTGGGCGATCGCATGTATAAGTCCGACGCCCGAGCGAGATTGCAAAGAGCAAGCCTTTGCGGAAGCCTCGAACCAGGCAAAATCGCCGGTTCCCGGTTCAAGAGGGAGAAGAACGTCTCGAATAAAAGAGGCCATTTCTTCTCTCAACGCATCATTTGAGAGCGGAGACAGGAACCCTTCGAGAGCGTGAGACCATGCGTCACCAGCGCCCCACAACGCCGCCTCCGGCGGAATCAGCTCGGTCAACTCACGCGAGTAGGCCCGAGCATCGGGCAGAAAATCCGGCCCCATCTTGATGACTTTTACGTCGCCCTCGTTGAGAACCGCAATCGGAGAATTCTCGGCCCCGCTTCCCCAAAGGGAAGGCACGACGACCATCCAAGTATCCGGGCTAAGCTCTCGGCGCCAGACTTTAGCTCGATCAATCAAAGACCCGCCTCCGACCACAACTAGGCGAGCTAAACCCGAACGAGGAGTCTCGATCGAAGCGACAACTTCGAAAGGCAGACGAGCCGAAACGAACGCGACTAGCGACCTGGACGTCCAACAAACCGTGCCTTCCTTTGGAAGATCCGTGAGGGTGGCCCAGTCGACAATCGGCGACTCATTCATCGAAACGAATCCCCTTCTCGGTCAGGATCTCGATGATGTCCGACACCGAGGCAATACCGACAGCCTGCTCGGGCGCGAAATGGTATCCGAATGTTTCCTGAATACCGACGGCCATCGAAACCACCCCCAACGAGTCCCAAGTGGCGATGTCGGTCTTCTTGAGATCGAAATGAAACTCGTCTTCATTGAGCATGAAAACTTCCAACAAGAGAGATTTCAGTTTCTTGCGATTCTCGTTCATATCGACCTCAGACCGTCAGCGATACTGTTTCCAAACGACCGTTTTGCCTTCCAGTGACGCAAGCGACTTGGCATCGGGCTTTCCATTCGCCAGGAAGGGGATATCATCGACCGATTCTATGCGAACGGGCCAATGAGGACGACGGAATTTTTCACGGAAGACGCCGAAAATCCCCCTTAATTCCATTTCGCTGGGCCTCGGAGCCACGACCAAGACGTGTCCCCATTGCCCGTCTTTTTCTTCTTCGAGGTAAAAAGCGAAAGATCGCTTCCATACTTGCCGCAAGGCATCACCTATGACCTGAAGCGATATCTTCTCGCCAAAGCGCTTGAATACTTCGTTGCCACGTCCGACGATCCGCCAGAGGTTTTCTCCCGCGCTCTCCCCGACATCGCCGGTCGGGATCCATTCACCGACTCCGAAAGAACGAAGACCCTGCGCATCGGCCACGGCCAGAGCTCCGTAGGGGCTGCGAAAGTGAAGGGCTCCGCCTTCCGCCACGTGCATTTCGACGCCCGGCAATGGCCTTCCTAGGATCGCCGCATCTTCCACCGTTTCGATCTTCCGGATCGTGAGTCGCGGCAAGGCCTCGGTACAGCCGAAGTTGTTATATATATCGGCACGAGGAAAAAGATCGCGGAGATAATCAAGGTCGCCAGCCGGGAAAACGCCGCCCGCGAAATTCACTCGAATCACTTCCGGGAAACGGCGGCCCGGAGAAAAATAACGCCGCATAAGAGAAACCTGCGAGCCCACGAGACAAACCATGCTCGCGGGAGATCGATCGAGCGTCTCGGCCCAACCTTCGGGATCAGCAAGCCCCGCGGTCGGGATCAACGGACGGCCAAAGACATTCGACCAGATCCATTGGTTCACCAGACAATAGGAGTAAGTAAAGGGCAGAGACGACACGGTCGTCTGAACGACTTCGAGCGACTGATGTTCGTGGATGACATGCGCCAAGGCTTCCGCGCGGGACTTAAGCCCCACGACGAGTTTCGGCGCTCCCGTACTTCCCGACGTCAAAAGGGCAAAACATCCTTCAGGGAATGCGGCGTCCACTTGTCCCAGGGTACGATCAAACCATGCGCTATCTACCGACGCAGGTTCCTGAACGAGAATCAAGCTCTCCTTCTCCCGCCAAGCCGCGCGAAGTCCCTCGAGACCTGCCCGCGTGCTTTCGAGATTTTGATGCAAGGCGGGAAACTTCAAGATCTGCATTTCGCCCCTTAGATCACTTCAGCGATCGAGGTTTGGGGGCGTTGGGTCGCCATCGCTAACAAGCGACGTAAGTATTCACCGATAACGCCTATGCAGAGCAAAATCAGGCCCGTCGAAAGAAAAATACTCGCGATCACCGAAGTAAAACCAAGGGGTGCCCCAAAGAAGAGCTTCTTCGCAACGAAGAACGAACCCGCAAGAAAACTGAAGCCCGACATGAGAAGCCCCAAAAAAACGACCGCTCGCAGGGGAAGCGTCGTATAGTCGAAGACTAGACGACTCGCCATTCGCACGAGGCCCCAAATTCGATAACCAGATTCCCCAGATACACGTTCCCGATGCTCCACGACTACCGAAGTGACCGACCGTGTGTGCCACGAAACGAGGCCATCGAGATAAAGAGAACTCTGACTGAACTTAGTGAGCTTTTCGTAGAGCGACCGCCGAAGGAGACGAAAAGAAGATGCCTTCACTTTGCTCTCGAACGCGTAACTAAGAATACGTTGGACCCCGCGACTTCCGAGATTTCGGAGCGAACCATGTTTCTTCTCAGCGTAAACGCCATATACGAGATCGAAATTCCCTTCCTTCTGACGTTCCCGAAGCTTGAGGATTTCCGAAGGGGGCGTCTGTAGGTCATCGTCGATCGTGACCGCGAACTCTCCGCGCGCGAAGCGAAAGCCGCAAAGAGTAGCGTTGTGCTGACCGAAGTTCCGCGCCAAACGAACGCCGCGAACCCTCCCACCCGAGGCATCGCACAACGAAACGATCGTTTTCCAGGTGCCGTCCATACTCCCGTCGTCCACGAAGATAACTTCGTAGGTGAGGCCTGCCGACCGGAAAACACGGTCCAGATGCTCCAAGAGATCGGCGAGCGTCCGCTCGGAATAATAGCAAGGGACGACCACGCTGTAGGCGATCCCAGATTCGACGGTAGAGGGTAAAGTCTCAAGACTCACGGCTATTGGGAAGTCCTATTAGATACGAGGGGTTTGGGCAAATCCTACCCCGGCGACAGACCTCGAACGAGAGGGACAGACGACCCAAATCTCCCCTGGACGAGGCTTGAGAAGTTCCGAGTCATTGTTATGGTGTCCTACGGATGGAATCCGCATGACGGCTAAAATCAGCTTCAATCGCCCTACCTTAGCCGGCCGTGAGATGGAGTATCTCGAGCGGGCGGTTCGCAACGGACACATCTCCGGGGACGGGGAGTTCACCCACCGCTGCCAAAGTCTCCTCGAGCGGGAACTCGGCGCCCGGAAAGCCCTTCTCACGACGTCCTGTACGGACGCCCTCGAAATGGCTGCGATTCTTCTGGACGTCCAGCCCGGAGACGAAGTCATCGTTCCTTCCTTCACTTTTGTTTCGACGGTCAACGCCTTCGTCCTAAGGGGCGCCAAGCCTATTTTCGTGGACGTTCGTCCGGATACCCTGAACCTCGACGAACGGCTGATCGAAAAGCATCTATCGCCTCGAACAAAAGCCATCGTCCCCGTTCACTACGCCGGCGTTGGCTGCGAAATGGACGCCATCCTCGAGATCTCCGCGAAGTTGAAAGTGCCGGTGGTCGAAGACAACGCCCATGGGCTCTTCGGATCTTACCGCGGCCGCCCGCTAGGCTCGTTCGGATCCCTCGCTACGCAAAGTTTCCACGAAACCAAGAATTTCTCCTGCGGAGAGGGTGGGGTCCTTCTTATAAACGACGAAGCTTTCGTGGAAAGGGCTGAAATCATCCGCGAAAAGGGAACGAATCGGTCCCGCTTCTTCCGCGGCCAAGTCGACAAATACGGATGGGTCGATCTTGGATCCAGCTTCTTGCCCTCGGACTTGCTGGCGGCCTATCTTCTCGCCCAACTCGAAGCGAAAGACACGATCCAGAGCAAACGGGAACGTATTTGGAACCGCTATTCCGAAGGCCTGCACGATTGGGCGGAACGATCGAACGTTTCTTTGCCCCACATCCCGAAGCACTGTGGGCAAGCCTTCCATATGTTCTACATGTTGCTCCCGAATCTTGAAATACGCCAACGCCTTATCGCGCATCTCAAAGCACAAAACATCTTGGCGGTTTTCCACTACCTCCCCCTGCACGCATCCGAATTCGGACGCAAGCTAGGAGGCCATCCGGGTCAATGCCCCGTAACGGAAGACGTCAGCGACCGCCTACTACGCCTGCCATTTTACAACGACCTTTCGCCCGAAGACCAAGCACGGGTCATCGAAGTCGTAACGAGCTTCGAAGTTTAGACTTCAAGCGTCGGAGAAAACTTTTAAAACGTGCCGCGAGAGACCCTTCTTCCGTCGCGGCGCCATCTGAAATGATGACGGAACGCGCCATGAGATTCACTTCGCCGACGGAGACGTCAAGCGCGCGGCCTTTTATCTTCAAGGACCGGATTCCAATATCGCGCTCGATCACGAACCATGGGTCGTCCGTAGCAAACAGAAAATTCGGGCCGTTCGAAACGGCAGCATTGTTAGGACATTTTGCGATGTCGATAACGTGAGCTACTCCCGCCTCATCTTCCCAGACCAAACTTTCGAGAATGATTTTGTGAAATTCTCTTCCTTCCCAAGGATCCAGACGCAAACAGCCTTCGACGGGCAATCCTCGTAGATCGACGCTGGCCGAAAAACGGCCGAACGTGTCGACCGAGTAGGAGAAAGATTGCCGCTTGGCTTCGGAGGTTTCGGTGCCGTAATAAACAGCCCCCTTCACGATCCTCGAAAAATCATGATTGATCGCCGAAATCGAGATCTGATGATCGGCATCCATCTTGAAACAAAGCGCGGCGGACAATCCGTAGGCGTCCTTGAGCCGGTGACGTCGCTCGTGGTTGGCTTTATCCAGCAACATGTGCAAGCGCAAAGAAGCCGCGACGGCCGACGAGGAAAGCCCTCTTTGGAAGAGCAGCCGAACCTCTTCGGCTTCGCGATCGAAGAGGGGATCACTGGGGCGCTTCACAAGTTGGCGGTCAAAAGCCTTCGCGAAAAGTTCGTCCGAGAGACCTTCGAAAGCCCGGGATAAAACGTAAAACATCTCGTTCGCCGTGCGAAGGTCCGTCGTGAAGGCCGGGTGACTAAGATTCGTGCCGCCTTCGCGGAGGCGGTACCGCGAAAGCGGCTTTTCCAGCACCACGAAACGATTGCGGGCGGCGAGACGCATCCACAATTCGTAGTCCTGCAGCTGCAAGAGCGACGGCCGGAAGAGTTCCTCGGGCAGCGCCGAACGGCGACAGAAGAACGTCGACGCGTTCAAGAGATTCCCCTGCGAGAAGAGACGCTCCACGAGTTCCGCCTGGCTAAGATCGAGCACCGGAAAGCACCCGTCCGCCCAGGAAGTCTCGAGGATCGGACGACCCGCGTGATCGATGAACTCGACGGCGCCAAAGACGTAGTCGACCCCCGGCTGGGAACAAGCCGCGAGTGAGCGTTCGATACGATCGGGCAAAGCCACATCGTCACCCGAAAGGATGGCCAGGAACTCCCCCTTGGCCTCCCGCATCCCCCGGTTCAAGCAGCCGCTGGGACCTTGGTTTTCTTGGCGAATGAGCCGTATCCGCTTGTCGCCCATGGCGGCCACGACGTCGGCCCCGCCGTCCGTCGATCCGTCGTCCACGACGATGATCTCGAGGTGGCGATAAGTTTGGGCGAGCAGACTCTCGATTGCGGGACCGATGAGGTCCCGAAAATTAAAGAGGGAAACGACGACGCTGACCAAAGGTTCGGGGGTGCTCATCCTCGGCGTCGAGGCTAACGGGCCCCCCTCGCCGCGACAAGTCTGGCGATTCGTTTTATAGTTTTCGTTCGGAGCATAGAAGCATGAATAAGCCCTCTTATTTCGTCCATCCCCAAGCTCTCGTCGACGAAGGCGCGCAGATCGGCGAAGGTTCTCGCATCTGGGCCTTCGCCCACGTCCTCGGCAAGGCGCGCCTCGGGCGCAACTGCAACATCTGCGACCACACCTTCGTCGAGAACAACGTCGTGATCGGGGACAACGTCACGCTCAAGTGTGGCGTCTACCTTTGGGACGGACTCATCGTCGAGGACGACGTCTTCATCGGACCCAACGCGACCTTCACGAACGATAAGCATCCGCGCAGCGGCAACCGCGATTTCAAACTCCTGCAGACTCGCATCGGACGAGGCGCGAGCCTCGGAGCGAACTGCACGATCCTGCCGGGCATCCAGATCGGCGCGGGCGCCGTCGTGGGAGCCGGAGCTGTCGTGACCAAAGACGTCCCCGCGGGCGCCACGGTCGTCGGCAACCCGGCGCGAATTCTCCGCGCCAAGTAGCCTTTAAAGATTGGGGCCCCACTGGACCGGGGCACAGCCTTCCGCGCTAAAGCCCCGCGATAAGACGCGGGCACGCGGAGCGGGGCGACGAATCGCCGTACTTCCGAGCATCGCTTCTACGCGATTACCGAAGGTATGGCGCGCTTTGACCACGGCCAAAGCACGCGTCGCCAGACGCGTAGCCTTTTCCCGATCACGCACGACCTCGACGACACGCTCGCGCGCTTCCTCAGGAGAGTCGTAGCCCAGGAACTCGCCCTCTTCCTCGAAGAGTTCGTCGAGCTCTTGGTGGCGATCCGTGACGAGCGGCGTTCCCGACGCCATGATGTCGAAAATCCGGATCGGAAATCCGCTCTTGGCCTGGTGGTGCGCGATGCTGATGCAAGCGCGCGACCCCTGGTAAAGTTTAGCGAGTTCCTCGCTCTTACCGATGGGCGCGAGACGAAAGCGCGACATCAAGCGGGGACTAAAGACCGGGGCCAGATTCATCCAACTCCAACGGGTCCCGTGGATACGAAGGTCGAGATCCGACAGCGCGGACAAAACCTCGAGACGCTTGCGCGTCGAAAGAAAGTCATCGATCGCGTTCAAAATTTCACGGGGGTCAAGCACGGGCCCAAAGCGGCTTCCGACATCGGCCACGACATCCCGCATGTCATCTTGTTCGTAGGCTTCCACGATATTCAGGAAAGCGACGAGATCTTGATCGTTCTTCGCGACCTGGCGGAGCAAACTCTGAAAGCCCGACGGTTCCCACAGCGTCCCCACGAAGGAAACGTCGCAAACCTTAAGGGGAGCCGGCGTGGGACATTCGAACAAAGCGGGATCACAACAAAAGGGAAGGTAATGAAGTTGGCCGGCGCCCAAATCAGGGTGGAGCGCGCAAACCTGCTCGATCATGAAGCGCGTCGCGCAGAAGATCCGGTCCGTCGACTTGAACTGACGGAGCGAAGCCGGAAAGCGGCCCGGATTGTCGATGTACCAATAATGGACTTGGACGTTCGTCGAGAACTCGCTTCGCACGGCCCCTACGAGTCCGGCCCCATTGAGCGAAACGACGGCTTCCGGCGCGAAATCCCGGATCGCGGCCAACACGCGGCCTTTATCCTGGGGCGATCGGAACTCGCCCTCCCAGTTCATGAAGTCCGTCGTCTGGACGAAGAGAAATTCTTCGCTTCGACGCGCCAGTTCCGAAAGAAGTTCCTGTCGGAAAGGATCCAACCGCGAGTTGGATTCCATGTAGTTATCCGAAAGGAACAACAGCCTCATCGCGCCAAAGACCCTACGGTCTCCTGAAGGGCTGCGGCAACGACGCGCGCGTCCGCTTCCGAAAGGTGCGGTCCGATCGGCAGACTCAAAAGCGTCGCGGCCGACTCTTCCGTCACCGGAAAGCTTCCTTGACGATAGCCAAGATCTTCGTAGGCTTTCGCAAGGTGGCAGGGGATCGGATAGTGGATTAGCGTCTGGATGCCACGCTTGGCCAGCTCAGCTTGGACTTCGTCTCGACGCGGAACCTGGACGGTAAAGAGGTGCCAAGAGCTCTGAACGCCCGGGCGCAGCTTCACGCAGCGGATAACGGGGTTTCCGGCGAAAGCCTTCGAATAGAGATCCGCCAAGCGCTGACGGCGCAGGTTCCACTCATCCAAGTGCTTGAGCTTGACCCTCAGGAAAGCCGCTTGGAACTCATCGAGCCTCGAATTGAAGCCCTTCAAATCGTGGTGGTACTTTTTCGAGGATCCGTAGTTACGCAGCTTCTGGATGCGTTCGAAAACCTCGCGGTCATTCGTGCAAATCGCTCCGCCATCCCCGAAAGCGCCCAGGTTCTTGCCCGGATAGAAGCTGAAGGCGGCGCAATCGCCGAAGGCGCCCGCGCGTTTCCCGTCCACGGCCGAGCCGTGCGCTTGGGCGGCGTCTTCGATGACCTTGATTCCGTGCTTACGAGCGACCTGAACGAGGGCCGGCAAGTCTCCCATGTGACCGTACAAGTGAACCGGGATGACGGCCCGGGTCTTGGGCGTGATTGCCGCCTCAAAACCGGCCGCCGACATCTGAAGATCCTGGGGATCCACGTCGACCGCGACCGGGATCGCGCCCACGTCCGAAACGGCCAACCAGGTGGCGATAAAGGTATTGGCCGGCACGATGACCTCGTCGCCTCTGCCCACGCCGAGCGCCAAGAGCGCCATTTTCAGGGCATCCAGGCCATTCGCCACGCCGAGACAGTGAGTCGTCCCGCAATACTGCGCGAACTCCGCCTCGAAGGCTTCGAGCTCGCGACCCATGATGTACCAACCGCCCCCCAGGACTCGGAGAGAAGCTTCGTCGCACTCTCCTTTCAGTTCCGTGTAGGTACTGAGCAAATCGAGGAAAGGCACTTTCGTAAGCACAGGTTCTCCTATTTTTTCGAAGCCACGACGCCGCGGAAATCATCGTAGTTCCGATAATAGTCGCTTTCGTCGTAGTGCTCCGATGCGAGGACCAGACAGACCGAGCCCGAGGAAAAATTCACGAGCTCCCGCCAAACCATCGTCGACACGAGGAGACCTTCGTAGCTCTTATTAAGCGTCACCGTTTTACGTTGAAAACCGTCGTCCAACACGACGTCGAAGCTGCCATTGGCGGCGATGATGAGCTGTTGAAGTTTTCTATGGGCGTGGCCACCACGGGCTTCCCCGCCCGGGACGTCGTAGAGGTAATAAACCCGGCGGATATCGAAGGGGATCGGGGATTGACCGCTTTCGATGAAAGTCAGATTCCCGCGCGGGTCCGAAATCTTCGGCAGGCGAACGACTTCACAAGCCTCAATTCCCATAGGGCTTCTCTACTCAAGCCCCCCTCGTTTATCAAACCCCCGTCTATTGTCACTGCGAACGCCGCCGTCTAAATCCTCTTCGGTGAAGCTCCAAAGATTCCGGGAATCCAAAGTCCGCGTCCAAGCCCGTTTTCGGATCCTGAAGGCCTTCATCCACGTGAACCTCGCCTACCTCAAACGGATCATCCTGCGGCTCTTCCGAGGCATCCGCGAACGGCAGTTCATGAGCTACATGAAGATCTTCATCATGTGCTTTCAAAAGCACGCCGCCAAGTTCATCGAAAACTTCACCGACATGACCGAAGGCATGGGCGACCTGCAGCACCCACGCCTGCGTAAGCTGCGCGCCATTTCCCTCGGCCTGCACGCCAACATGGCCCGGGACGACCGCTTCGGCTTTTCGATTCTGGTGCCCGTCTACAAGCCCCGCCCGGACTTCTTCCGCAAAGCCCTCGAGTCCATGCTCGACCAGACCTCGCCCCGCTTCGAGATCCTCGTGGGCTTCGACGGGCCGCAACCCGAAGCCGTGGTCGAAGTCGTGGCCGAGCTCCGACGCGCCCGGCCGCAGGAAGCCGAACGCATCCGCGTCATAGAATGTGACCGTTCCCAAGGGGGCGGGATTTCGCGCACGACGAACCGCCTGGCCGCCGAGGCCCGCCACGAATTCTTGCTCCTCATGGATCACGACGATTGGATCCGGCCGGACCTTCTCTTTCGCTACGAGCAAACGCTCCGAAGCGCCGCGAGCCCCGAAACCACCGTCCTCTACTGCGACGAATTCAAGATCAACGAACGCGACCAAACGATCATCACGAGCTCGCTACGCAAGCCCGACGCACCGGTTTTCCCCTACATCTTCATCAACTGGATCTGCCACGCCCTCCTCGTCCACCGATCGCTGTGGCAGAAGACCGCGGGTCTGCGTCCGGATTTCGATGGCGCGCAGGACTACGACCTTTGCCTCCGGCTTGATCTCGCCGGCGCCCGCTTCGTGAACGTGCCCGTTTTGCTCTACGCCTGGCGTGCCCACTCCGGCAGCACGGCCGGATCGATCAACCAGAAAGACTACGCCTCGGAGCGCGGACTCAACGCCCTTACGGACTACGTGCGGGCCAAGGGACTAGACTGGGACACGGCGCCCGGAAAGTTCCCCACTTCCTACCGCGGCATCCCGCGCCGCAAGGATCGACCCAAAGTGCTGGCCGTCGTTCCCTTCCGAAACCAGGGGGACATGACGGTCGCCGCGGTTCGCAAGGCCCTCGCTTCGACCGACGTCGAAGTCCAGGTCTGCTGCATCGACAACGGCAGCACGGACAAGGGCATCGCGCCCCGGCTGGAAGCCCTCGGCGCCGAAGTTCTGCATTCCGACGAGCCCTTCAACTTTTCGCGACTCAACAACATCGCGATCGAGCGTTCCCGCTACCGCGAGGCACCGTACGTGCTCTTCCTCAACAACGACGTCGAGCTCGAGCCCAATGCCCTTCACGAAATGACCCGTTGGATCGACCAACCCGGCATCGGGATGGTCGGCTGCCAACTTTTCTATCCCAAGGACTACGATAAAGAACCCATCCTTCAGCACGGCGGCGTCGAGCTCGACCCGAACGGCCGACACTTCACGATGCAGTGGGCCCACGTCGACAAGATGTCCTTCGAGGTCTTCTCGGGCTTTTCGCGGGTCCCCCAAGTCGTCGACGCCGTCACGGCGGCCTGCGCCCTCGTCCGCCGCTCGGATTTCCTCGCGGTTGGCGGCTTCGACGAGATTTACTACCCCATCGCCTTCAGCGACACGGACCTCGCCGTGAAGCTACGGCGAAAGGGCTTGCTTTGTTTCCAGACGCCCTACGCTCGCGGCATCCACCACGAAAGCATTTCGCGCGACTACGGCAACATCGAGGATTTCGAGGCGAGCCGCTGGCTTTATCAGCGACTCCGCACCTCGATCGCCGACGATCCGCTCCACGCCATCCGCGGCGTGCCGAAGGTTGAGTGAGCAAGCCATGCTGCGCACCGTCGTCCAGAAAACTCGCGATTTCCTGAAACGCATTTCCCGCCATTCGCGTTCCCAGGCCTATTGGAAGAAGGCGACAACGACTTTTCTCGCGCCGCCCGAATACTATGATCGTCAGGAAGCCATTATGCGGGAAAGCCTTTTCCCGCGTTTGCCCGACGGGGGCGCCGTACTGGACATCGGCTGCGGTAATGGGCGTTTTACCTTGCTCTTCGCCGAACGCGCGCGCAGCGTCCTGGGCATCGATATTTCGCCTTCGCTCGTCGCCGAAGCGACGAAGATCGCCGCCGAGCGCAACCGCGCGAACGTCGAGTACAAGACCATCGATCTCCTGAAAGAAGAGATCCATGGCGTTTTCGACGTCGTCTCTTGCCTCGGCGTGACGTCTTGCATCGCGAACGAAGACCTCTTTCGCAAGACCGTCCGCCGTTTGCAGACCCTCGCTCGACCCGATGGCTACGTTGTCACGAAGGAATCCCTGAGCCTGGCCAATGACGACGTTCACGAATCCAACGGCTACGTTGCGACCTATCGCAATATCGACCGCTACCTGAAAGAATTCGAAGGCGTGGGACTGCGCCTCGATCACGAGATCGAGCTCGCCAACTTCAGCGGCAAAACAAACCGTTTCTTCGTCTTCCGAAAATCGCCCTAACGGCTCGCCGGAAGGTCCGCGCCCAAGTCCCGCAGGATTCCTTCCGCCACGCGACGGCCGCAGTTGCCATCGAAACGGTAAAGAAACTCTTCGACCGCCCCGTCGTTGCCGACGCGAGTCTTCGGAAGCGAAGCGTCCGCGAAGGCCCGCAAGAAGGCTTCCATCCCGCTGGGTTCGCGCGCGATTTCGTAGAGTTTCACGACGTCGCCTTCTTCGTTGAGGCGCGGACCACGCGGATTTTCGAGATATAAAACCGGCCGGCCCATCGGCAGAAACTCGAAGAGCAGCGACGAACAGTCGCTCATGAGGGCATCGATTCGCGTCAACAAATCGAAATACTCGGGCTCCGTGTGGAGCGTGAAGTGAGAAAACTCGCGGTCGGCGGCTTCGAGTCTTTCCCATTGTTCCGCCCGTCCCAGCTCGGCGAGCCGGCCCTTGAGGTACGGATGGGGCCTCACCACGAAATCCACTTCGCGATGCGTCCGCGTGAAAGAGAGGAAGGTCTCCAGGAAAACCGAAAACGTGCTCCACCCCGTCCCGTCAGCCAGTTCGTCGAAGTGCGGGGTCCAGAGAATGCGGCGGCGATCACCCGCCGGGCGAGTCGCCGCAGCTTGCGCCCGCCAAAGAAGATCGGACTTAGGATGCCCCGTGACGCGAACGTTCTCGCCCCGGCTTCTCGAGCTGTAGCGACGGTACATTCCCGCGAAGCGCTCCGACCGAGCGAAAACCCTCCACGCGTTGTTATGCAGAAAGGCGTCGAACTGGTTGCGATGCCAAGCGCCGATCTCGAAGCCATAGGGCACATAGGCCAGCCGCGCGATCCGCATGAGCGAAGCGGAACGAAGCGAGGGCGGCAGGATCTCATCGAACGGCGTCGGCAGAAAAACGACGTCCGGCTCGAAGGAGCTCACGTCGAAGTCTTCCGCTTCGATGCGAACGCCCCGAGCTGTCCATTCGGACTCAAAGCCTTCCGCCAAGGCACAGGCCTTCACGAAGAGAACTCGCGTCTTTGCCTCCAACAACGCTTCGACGACCGTTCGAACGCTCAAAAAGTGAAGCTCCGAACGCAAGATAACCACGATGTTGGCGGGCAGCCCGGCTTTGCGAAAAAGACAAAGTGCCTGGATCCTTCGCTCCCTCGCGAGAAAGTCCAGGATCGGTCCCGTGAAACCGCTTTTGGTAGGAGGCCTCGACGTCCACGCACGGGTTTGTGTTTGGTAAACACCCCAAGGATCCTTGCCCCAGCGAATGGCCGCGCGAAGCCGCGCTTGCCCCCAAACGTAGCGAAGCGCGACCTCAACGAGTTCCGCGACGTCGTGCCAGAACCCGCGCACCTCAGCCACCGCCCGCCGGTTTGAAATGCTGCAAAGCCAGATTGAGATCTTCCGGGGTGTCGATCTCGAAGCAATGCACGCGGGCCGCCTTGAGCGGCAAGTAGCGCTCAAGATTCTTGAATACGTAGCCGACCTCGGGACGGATCTCGATGCCGGCGATCACGGCGATGCCGGTCCATTCGTAAGCGGTCTTGGGTGAGCGTCGAAAATCGCGGATGACTCCCGTGGCCGGGTCGAAATCCACGTATACGGCGTCTTCCGTCTTGCTCTCGGTAATTCCGATCAAGGTTTCGCGCGGGTTCGCCTTCGCCATGAAACGCTTGAACTCATCTTCTTCGATGAGGATATCGCCGTCGAGCGTCAAGTATCCTTCGGAAAACCCGCGGGCGCCCAGGTTGAGACTGTGGCTGTTCGAAGTCGTGCGGTAATCCGGATTCCGAACGAAGACGACGTCTTTGCGGATGCGCTTCACGCACTTCATAACTTCTTCTTCCATGAAGCCCACGACGATGTGGATGTTCTCGAAGTCCCGGAGCAGATCGAGCTGGTACTCGATCAGTCGGCGACCACCGATCTCGACGAGACACTTGGGCATGTTCAGCTCGAGGCGGCTTCCCAGGCCCGCCGCGCAGATCACAACGTTTTTAACAGTCGACATAGCGAGGCCTCATGGAAAACGACGTAGTCCGAAAGTTGGACGAGGGTCTGAATCGGCTCGTGGGTGGCTCCGAAGGCGACGCGTAGGTGCGCGTGCTCGAACATCGGCACGTCGCCCATTCCGTCGCCGATCGCTACGAGGCGATCATATTCGGAGCGGATCGATTGGATGGCCTGACCCTTATCAAGGACCGTCGTGACGGACTTGAGCCGATCGTTCTCGACCTCGGCTTCGGAGGTGAACACGCGGCAATCGAGTTTGCGCAGGAGCGGATCCACCCAAGCGCCTATGTTGCCCGTGATAACGAAGCAATCTTTGCGGTGCTCTTGGATAAAGGCGACGACATCATCGTAGAGACGAACTTGCTCGTGGATGATCTCCTGGACACGAGAGACCGGTATCTCCGCAAGCAAACGACAACGGAGCAGGAAGGATTTCCGAAAGGGGATCAGTCCTTTGATCGTGGCCTCCGTGAGCGCGCCAATTTCCTCGAAAAGTCCGATTTCACGCGCCAGCACCGGAAGGATCTCGTCCCGCGTGATCGTGCCGTCCAGGTCAAAGCAATAGGCCGTTTTCACCTATTCTCTCTCCAAGACGAAGAAGAACTGCGTCGTTTCCTTGCGATTCGCGAGTTCGGGCGGGAACAGTCGATCTTTCTTCGTCCAACGGAAGCCGTCCGCGACGAAGACCTTTTCGAAAGCCTCAACGAGTTCCGTTTCCGATCGGTAAATGGCACTGTAATTCTGCTTCATCTCCTCGGACCAGATGGAGTCCAAGGTCAGGCGTCCCTCGAGCCCGATGGGCTCGCGGAAAATGATGCGGGACTTGGGCGCGCAGCAAGCCTTCACATTCTCGAGAACCTCAAGGAGGTCCCGGTCGTTGATATAAATCAGCACGCCCGCCACGATCACGAGATCGAAGCCGCCACCACCGGGGATATTCTCCGGTCGGCAGTCCTGCGCCCGCAAAACCTGGAAGCCGAAATTCGTTTCCCCCTGGAGCCGATTCCGGGCGATCTCGATCAATTTCGTACTGAGATCCACCCCGTGGTAGCGCGCCGCCTGTCCCTTGAAAGCATCCGCCCAGCGACCGATGCCGCAACCGACATCCAAAACTCGGGGTGTCGCTTCGAGTATGAGGTAAGGGGCCAGGACCTGTTTTTCGTGGGCATCTCGACGCTCGGTAAGCTCGGGGTTCGAGTCTTGATAAAGAACCGAAACGAGCGGGTGCCGTTCGTCAAACTTCTCACCCCGCTCCTCGAAAAAACGAGCAACTTCGCTATCGTCAATTTTGACCGGACGACCCAGGACTCGTTTAGGATCCATGCTTCCTTCATAGCCCAAGCCGCTTCGTCTCCAAAACGTCGCGAAGCCGCCAGCGCCACGCGGAATCGAATCATGACTCATTGCATTAACCAAGGCCTCGAAAGAAGCGTCATTAGATTTCTCGCAGCGCAAAGTGTAAGTTCCCGTAGCTATGAAGAACGTCCTTATCGTCGGCGGTGCCGGCTACGTCGGTGGAGCTATCACGGATCTCGTTCAAGCGGATCCCCGTTTCAAAGTCCGCGTTTACGACAGCATCGTTTACGAAGACTCCTTCCGTAAGCCCGTCGATTTCGTTTACGGTGACGTTCGCGATACCGCGAAGCTCTTGCCCCAACTCAAGTGGGCCGATTGCGTCGTCTGGCTCGCCGCCCTCGTCGGCGACGGCGCTTGCGCCGTGGATCCCGAACTCACGAAGGCCATCAACCAAGACTCCGTGAAGTGGCTCTCCGAGAACTTCAAGGGCCGCATCATCTTCATGTCGACCTGCTCGGTCTACGGCGCCCAAGACGCCGAGCTCGACGAATCGTCGCCGGCCACGCCGCTTTCGATCTACGCCTCGACGAAGCTCTCCGCCGAGACCTACTTGAAGGACTCGAACGCGATCATCTTCCGCCTCGGCACGCTCTTCGGCGTGGGCGACCTCTTTTCGCGCATCCGTCTCGACCTCGTCGTGAACATCCTCACCGTGCGCGCGGCCACCACCAAGAAGATCAGCGTCTTCGGCGGCAACCAGTTCCGCCCGCTCCTGCACGTGAAAGACGTCGCGCGCGCCGTCGTCATGAACCTGGAGACCTCGCACCGCGGGATCTACAACCTGCACCGCCAGAACGTGCGCATCGTCGACCTCGCGTACCAGATCCGCAACCACTTCCCGGATTGCGAGATGGAAACGACGGACCTCCCCTTCCAAGATACGCGGAACTACCGCGTCTCCTCGAAGAAAGCCTTCGAGACCTTCGGTTTCCAAGCCATCCACTCGATCGACGACGGCATCGAGGAAGTCAAAAACCTCCTCGAAACCGGTCGCATTAAAGATCTCAACCACGACCGTTACTCGAACCAGCGCTTTATCGAGAAGCTGCTGAGGCCCGCGAAGTGAGCCTGCCCACGCAAGCCACGCTTCTGAAGGGCGGCGTCGCCGCCGACGACCGCGGCTCGCTGCGCTTCGTGAACGACTTCGGCTTTGCCGGGGTCAAGCGTTTCTACGTCATCGAAAACCACCGCGTCGGCTACGTCCGCGCCTGGCACGGCCACAAGAAAGAAGGCAAATACTTCTTCGCGGCCAAGGGCAGCTTCGTCATCGCCGGCGTGAAAGTCGACGACTGGGAAAAGCCCTCCAAAGACCTGCCCGTTGAGCGATTCGTCCTCTCGGACGAAAGCCCCTCGATCCTCTACTTGCCCCCCGGATACTCGAACGGTCTCATGGCGCTGACCGAAGGCGCGAGACTCATGGTCTTCTCGACTTCTTCCCTCGACGAGAGCAAGGGCGACGACTACCGCCTGCCCGCCCGTTACTGGGATTGCTGGTCCGTCGAAGAACGCTAGCGAAAGGAATTAGAAATGGCGAAGTATGTAGTTTTCGGAGCCCGCGGCATGGCCGGCGTGGCCGCGCATCATTATTTCAAGAGCCGCGGACATAACGTCACGGCGGTTTCCCGCGCCGAGTTCGACATCGCCCGCGATCCGGCCGACAAGATCGGTACGCTCGTGCGCGGGGCCGACGCCATCGTGAACTGCGCGGGCGTCATCAAGCCGATGATCGCCAAGCAATCCGTCGAGGACGTGCTCAAGGTCAACGCGATCTTCCCGCGCAACCTCGCGAAGGTCGCGCGCCAAGAGAAGATCCCTTGCTTCCACCTGACGACGGACTGCGTTTGGACGGGCCGCACGGGCGCATACGACGAAGACTCGACCTTCGACGCCGAAGATCTCTACGGCATCTCGAAGAACGCGGGCGACACGCCCGAGTGCATGACCCTGCGCACCTCGATCATCGGCGAAGAACGCGGCCAAGCCCGTTCGCTCATCGCCTGGGCCCAAAGCCAAAAGGGCAAAGAAGTGAACGGCTTCGTGAACCACCGCTGGAACGGGGTCACGACGCTCATGTTCGCCAAGGCCGTCGAGTCGATCCTTACGGAAGGCCTCTACCAACCCGGCATCTTCCATTTGCACTCGCCGGACACCGTGACGAAGGCCGAGATGCTGCGCATCTTCAGCCGCGTCTACGACCTGGGTCTTAAGGTTAACGAGACGAACGGGGCCGAGTTCTGCGATCGCAGCATGACGTCCAAGTTCCCGCTCGCTTCGAAGCTCGTGAAGCTCACGGTCGAAGAGCAAGTCCGCGAACTGCGCGACTTCTTCAAGACGATTCCCTGATCCTGAACTCTAAGGAGCCTGACGTGACCGCCAAGAAGAAAATTGCCTTTGTGTTGGGCATCCGCCCCGATGTCATCCGCGCCGCCCTCATCCTGAAGCACCTCAAAAGCTACCCCGAGCTCGAGACCGTCTTCATCTGGTCGGGGCAGCACTACTCGGATAACCTGAAGGGCGTCTTCTTCCGCGAGCTCGGCGTCGAAGCCGAATCGATCAACCTCGAGTGCGCCGGCGAGACCGACGCCGACATCGTGGCGTCGATGATCTCCAAGCTCTACGGCGCGCTCAAGCAGATCCAGCCTGAAGCCTGCGTCTTCTTGGGCGACACGAACACGACCACGGGCGCCGTGGCCTGCACCCAGCTCAACATCCCGATCGTGCACATCGAAGGCTGCATGCGCTCCTACGACTGGCGCATGCCCGAAGAGAAGTACCGCACGCTCATCGATCACCTGTCGGATATCATCTACGCTTACTTCGACGAATATAAGACCCAAGGCATTCGCGAAGGCATTTCGCCCGACAAGATCGTCGTCGTGGGCAACCCGATCGTCGACATCTTGAATCACTTCTACTTCAGCCGTCTCGAGCACTTCGAGAAGCTCGCGAGCCCCGAATTCTTTTCGAGCCGTGGGCTCGAAAAGGGCCGTTACTACGTCATGACGAGCCACCGCCGCGAGAACGTCGAGAACCTCGACTCGCTCCGCGCGATCCTGACGCTCGCGGGTGCGGGCCAGTACCCCGTGTTCTTTCCGGCCAGCTACCGTACGCAGAAAGTCATCGCGCAGAACAACATCGAGGTCCCGAAGAACGTCCGCGTCGTCGACCCCATCGGCTACGAAGAGATTCTCGCGCTGCTCGTGCACTCGCGTGGATGCCTCACGGACTCGGGCACGGTCGTCGAGGAAACCTGCGTCTTGGGCGTCCCCTCGGTGCAGATGCGCCGCTCGACCGAGCGCCCGCAAGTTTACGACGTCGGCTCGAGCGTGAAGTTCGATCCCTCGGAGCCGGGCAAGTACCCGGCCGCGACCGTCTTCAAGAAGCTCGATGGCCTCTTCGGCAAGAAGTGGACGCACACGCTCGGCGACGGCCAAACCTCGCAGCGCATCGCCGAAGACCTGCGCCGACGCGCGGCCGAAGGGCGTTTCCGCCAACACCGGCCGCAGGACTACCACTTCCCGATCGAGCGCTCGTACCGCGATGACGGTTTGCCGTCCTAAACGAGCTAACGACCGCGGGGCGCTTTCACGAGCGCCTCTAGCTTGTCCATTTGCGCGTTGATCGAGAAGAACTTCTCGATGAAGGCGCGTCCCTTGCGCCCCAGATCGCCCAGGCGTGCGTCGTCGTTCGCGAGCGCGACCATGTCACGGCAGAACTGCTTGTCGTCGGCGATGTCGGAGTAAACGACGCCGCTTTCCTCGTTCGGGAAGAGACGCACGACGTCCGGAAGGGGCGAAGCCAAAAGCGGCTTCGAGCACGCGAGGTACTGCAGGATCTTGATCGGGATGATGTCGCGCGTGATGTCGTTCAGTTCGAAGGGCAAGAGCGTCAGGTCCGAACCCGCGATGTAGCGGGGGACGTCGTCGTAGGGTTTCGATCCGAGCGACGCGAAGGAATCCTGGATCCCCTTTTCCGTCCCCCAACGCTCGAGATCCGCGTTCAGATCGCCGGGCCCCACGACGAGAAGCTTGAGGCGGGGATTTTTGGCCACGATCGCCGGCCATTCGGCCACAATTTGGCGAAGTCCCGAAAAGGTGTAGGTCGTCCCCAAGAAGAGCAAAATCTTGGCATCGGCGGGCCACTTGGTCTGCGCCAGGATCCAATCCCGCTGCGCCGGGTTCTCGCGGAAGTACTCCGTGTCGACGCCGTGCTGGACGACGACGGCCTTGCGGGCCGCTTCCTCGCCCGCCATGTCGCGGATGTATCCGCGCATCTTCTCGTTCGTGAGACAGACCACGTCGCAGTTCCGGTAGATGTACTTTTCGCCCCAGTAGAGCGGCCAGCGAATCCAGGGGTCCTGACGGAGCTTGTGGTAGACGTCGAGGATCCGGTACACGACCGGCACCCCGTACTTTTTGGCCAAACGCACGGCCTCGGTCCCGTTGATCGCGACGGAATAGAGGAAAATCACGTCGACGGCCTTGGCCCGCAGCAGCTCCTCGAGGCGGCGGCTGAAGTTCGCCCGTGCCGTCAGGTAGTTCACGAGAGGCATCTTTACGAAGGGCAGGCTTTCGAGCTCGACCGTGCCGATCCCCGTGCGGGAGATCTTCTCGCAGTAACCCTTGCCGTCCGAGCTGTCGTCGAAGTCGATGACCCGGACTTCGTGTCCCCGGGCGGCGAAGCGTTCGGCGAAATCCTGGTACTCGTAGACGACCTTGTGTTTGTAGCTAACTTCGTGCAAAACCAAGATTTTAAGGCCCATGGGAGCGAAGCTATTATGAAGTCGGCGCCGGATCCAAGCCCTCCCGCTTCGGATCTCAGAAATCTTTGCGTCATCGTGCCTTGTTTCAACGAACAAGAGAGCCTTCCTCGCCTGATTCCCGAACTTTTCGAGGTGGGAATCAACCCCGTGGACATCGTCGTGGTTGACGACGGCTCCCGTGACCGCACGGCCGAGGTCGCCCGCGCCCAGGGCGTCACCGTGCTCAAACTTCCCATCAACCTTGGCATCGGCGGCGCCGTCCAGACGGGCTACAAGTGGGCCAAGGAGCGAGGCTACGCCTACGCTCTTCAGCTCGACGGCGACGGCCAACACGACCCCAAATCGATCCGGCCGCTCCTCGAGCAAGCCATGCGCGACGGGAACGACATCACGATCGGATCGCGTTTCGTCCCAGGCCAACGCGAAGGGTTTCAGAGCACGCGCCTCCGCCGCCTCGGGATCGGATGGCTTTCGATGGTGCTTCGTGTCGCTTCGGGCCAAAGGGTTTACGACATTACCTCGGGCATGCGACTCGTCGGGGTACGCTGGATCTCGCGCTTTGCCTCGCACTACCCAAGCGATTTTCCGGAACCCGAGAGTCTAGGCTACGCCATCGCGGCCGGCGCGCGCGTCGCCGAACATCCCGTTCTGATGCGCATGCGCGCCACGGGCACTTCGTCGATCGCGGGTTGGAAGCCCGTCTACTACATGATCAAAGTCACGATCGGTATTCTCCTCGGCAGTTGGCAGGGACGCCGCGCGAAAGGATCGACATGCTAAGAATCCTCTTCGGAGCCCTCATGGCCGTTCTCTTCGTTTTCAGTCTCCGCAGCGTCTTGCGGGGCACGCTCGAACTGCGCGACGCCTTCATTTGGATTCTCTTATCGGTCGGCGGTCTTGCCCTGGCGCTCTTTCCGGGCCTCATGCATCTGGCCCAACTCTTGGGGTTCCGGGTCGAATCGAACGCCTTGCTGTCGCTGGGCATCGTGGCGTTGCTCTATCTGAATTTCCTCCAAGCGAATCTCATTGCCCGACTCCGTCGTGACCAAAGAAGTTTGGCGCAATCGATCGCGATCGGTTCGAAAAAGTGAAGCGCCTCTTCGGCGCTTTCATCGTCCTCTTTCTGGCGTTGAGTTTTTCGCGTCTGCACGGCTTCTCCATTTCGGCTTGGGATCCCTACCTCGCCGGCGACCAAGAAGCCGACTTGCTTGGGGACGCACGAAGCATTCGCTCGGACGACTGGGTCGCCCTCGTTCCGGCCCTCGTCGCCCAGTCCACCGGACAGAACGCGCTCCAGCCACGGAGCGATAAGTTAGGCTACGAGGCCGTGAACGCCATGGCGATGACCCCGCTGCCGGCCCTCAGCTGGCAGCTCGCGTTCCGCCCCTATCACTGGGGATATCTTTTCGGTTCCGAGATCGGAATCGCTTGGCACTGGTGGTTCCGGATCTTTCTTCTGCTCGGATCGGGATTCTTCCTCTTGAGTCGCTGGCTTCCGGGGCAAAAATCCTTGGGAGTCTTGGGCGCGCTTTGGATCGCTTACTCGCCCTTCTTTCCTTTTTGGGGTTACTGCATGGAACCCGTCTTCGGATGGGCGCTCCTCGCGATCGGGCTGACGGAGGCCTTTTTCTCGGAGACCCAGCCCGGTCGACGTCGCCTTTGGGGACTCGGCCTCTTTTACTCCTTCGCGGCCCTCGCCTTTGGCGGCTTTTACCCCGCCTTTCAGGTGCCGGCGATTCACCTCGTGCTCGCGCTCATGCTGGGGATCTACATCAACCGTCTTCGAGCGGCGAGCCCGCCCCCGTCCACGACGCATCGAACTCTAGGTGCCCTTGTCGCGATCGGAATGCTGAGCGTCGTGCCCTTCGCGCTGCATTTGTGGTTTCAGCGCGACACCCTGAAGCTCGTCGCCGAGACGGCGTATCCCGGGCAAAGGCTCTCGCTCGGTGGCCAGTTTTCCTTTGAGACCCTCTGGTCGAACAACTTCACGTTGTTCTCGCGCGAAATCGACTGGAGCCACTTCGGCAACATCTGCGAAGCCGCCGGATTCCTGATCCTCTTGCCGGCGACTTTGATCCTGATCTTTCGTCGCAAACTTTATCGCGATGCGCGCATCGCCGCGCTGCTCGCCCTCTTGGCCTTCTATCACCTGAGAAACTTTCTGGGCTTTCCGGCCTTGCTCAACGTCGCGAGCGGCCTTTCTTTCGTACCCGAAAACCGGACGGTTGCCCTCTACGGTCTGGGCGATGTCTTGCTCACGCTTCTTTCGCTCGCCCTCGTTTGGCGCCAAGAAATTTCTTCCGATCGACGAACTTGGTTAGTTTGGGTCGGCGCTTTCGCGTTCTGGGGAGCGCTCGGAGCCCTCCTCTTGAAGGGAGCTCCGGAGTTCTTCAATGCGAAGCGCGTCGTGACCTGCACGCTCGGTTTGGGAACGATCACGGCTTTGCTTTGGACCCAGCGCGTTCGGGCCTTTTTGATCATCGTCGCACTCCTGACGGTGGTGAAGGGCATCGGATTCAATCCCCTCGTTTACCGCGGCCTCGACAAAATTCGCGCCGCGCCACTTTCGCAGGCCGTGCTCACAACGCCCGGATGCGCCCTTTGGGCGAGTTTCGGTAATCTCGTGCAGCCGAACTACCTCCGCCTGCTTGGCATCCGTAACGCGGGGGGCGCGCACTTCTATCCTCAGTTTTCGTTCTGGACGCATTTCGACCCGGCCGGAAACTCGCGCTCCGTCTACAATCGATACGCGTACACCGTTTTTGAATCCGCATCCGTCGACGCGGCCCCCTCGCTCACGAATCCCCAGCCCGACATCGCCGTCTTGAGGACCCACCCGGATCGACCCGAATGGCTTTCAACGGGCGTGGATTGTCTGTTGATGCCCAAAGGCGATACCCAAAGCGGCTTCAAGCATTGGCAAACGACTTGGTCAGACGATTCCTGGGCGATTCTTAAGAAGATCGACCGATAGAAGCCACGATGTGATCGGCGATCGCGAGGCTTGCCGTCGCGGCGGGGCTCGGAGCGTTCAACACGTGCCGTTGTCTCGGGGCGTCCGCGAACTCGAAGTCATCCACGAGCGAGCCGTCGGGTCGCACGGCCTGGGCGCGGATTCCCGAGCCTGCGTAAACGAGCTCGTCGCCGTCGAGATCCGGCATGAGTTTACGGAGCGCGCGCACGAAGGCCGGCTTCGAGAGCGAACGTTGAAGCTCGCCCAGCCCCGGCCGCCAGTGCTTCAGAAAGATCCGCCAAGCGCCCCGAAACGAGAAAATCCCCAAAACATCGGACAAATTGAAATCGAACTTTCTGTAGCCTTCCCGTGCGAGCGCGAGCACGGCGTTCGGCCCGCACTCGACTTCGCCGTCGGTCATGCGAGTGAAGTGTACGCCCAAGAACGGAAACTGGGGATCCGGAACCGGATAAACGAGATGCCTCACTCGGGCCCGCGCGGCCGGCGTGAACTTATAGTACTCGCCCCGGAAGGGAACGATGCGGACGTCCGTGGCGGCGCCCGAAGCGCGCGCGAGCCGATCCGATTGCAGACCGCCGCAAAAAATCGCGAAACCCGCACGCGCACGCGTGCCGTCTCCGATCGAAAGCTCGACGAATTCGTTTTCCGTGCGCGCGGAGCGAACCTCCGTACGAAAGCGCAGCGTGACGCCGCGCCTTTCGAGTTCCTTGACCATCTCCCGGCACATCGCCTTGTAATCGATGATGCCTTCTTCGGGCACGACCACGGCGGCTAGTCCGCGGATGTTCGGTTCGCGCGCGCGGATTCCCGCGTCACCTTCGATCCATTCCAGACCGGCGAGACCATTCTTCTGGCCACGCTCAAAGAGCGTGCGGAGACGCTCGACTTCCGCCGGGTCGGTCGCCACGACGAGCTTTCCGCAGATCTCGTGGGGCACTCCGTGCTTGCGCGCGAACTCGATGAGTTGTCGCCGACCGTCCACGCAGAGTCGCGCCTTAAGCGAGCCCGGTTTGTAATAGAGTCCGGAATGGATGACGCCCGAGTTATGCCCCGTTTGGTGGCGCGCGGGCTCCGTTTCCTTCTCGAAAAGCGCGATCTTCGCGTCGGGATACTTGTCGCTCAGCTTGAGGGCCGTCGCGAGGCCGACGATGCCACCACCCGTCACCGCGTAATCGTATTTTTCCTTCATGATCTTCGAAGCCTAGACCGCTTTGGCCCTTTCGCGCACCCGCCCGCCCAGAAATTCGTCACTCTAAAGGCGGCCCCGACCCGTTCCGTTGGCCACGTGCGGTTGGCCCGGAACTTGAAGTCACTCTGGCAATTCCCGAAATAATCTGGGGACGAAGGAGTCATGATGAAACGTTTTGCTTTGGGTCTTTTGGCCATCGCCCAGTCCACCGTGTTCGCCGCGACGATCGATTCGCTCGGTGGCGAGTTCCAATGCACCGTGCGAGAGAAAGACGAGTCGGTCGGCACGATCGTCGTCGAGCGTTCGCCCGTCTTCTTGAAGGCCTATATCAACATCGAGAAGGTCCACCAAAGCTACGAGATCGTAAACAAGGTCTCCCTCGGTTCGGCGAAGATCGGCGAAGAGAAAGCCGTGCTCATCAAAGCAAAAGGCGTCACGGATCTCTACCTCTCGCATTTCAAGCCCTTGCCTTCCCAATCCAACATCCTCATGGGCACTTTGACGGCCAAGAAAACCGGCCAGACGGAGTGGAGCCGCTTCGAAGTCGCGTGCATCTCGCTCGAAGCGCTGAAATAGCGCGTATCGCATTAAAGTCACACCGCGCCTGTGACTTTCCGTAGACACTAGAGAATCCTTCCCCGCGGACGTAGTCTGGGGGAAGGATGGACTTCATCGATCTCAAGAGCCAACAAGCCCGCATCAAACCCCAGCTCGACGCCCGTATGGCGAAGGTGCTCTCGCACGGCGCCTACATCATGGGCCCCGAGATCGAGGAGCTCGAAGCGCGGCTCGCCGCCTACGCCAACGTCAAATATTGCATCAGCTGCTCGTCGGGAACCGACGCCTTGCTCATCGCGCTCATGGCGATCGGCGTGAAGCCCGGCGACGAGATCCTCACGACCCCCTTCACGTTCATGGCCACGGGCGAAATGATCGCGCTCGCGGGAGCCAAGCCGACCTTCGTCGACATCGACGCGCGTACCTACAATATGGACCCCGCGCAACTGGAAGCGCGCATCACTCCCCGGACGAGAGCCATCGTGCCCGTGAGCCTCTACGGGCAATGCGCCGATATGGACGCGATCAACGCGATCGGCCGCCGTCACGGCATTCCCGTCATCGAGGACGCGGCGCAGAGTTTTGGCGCGACCTACAAAGGCCGTCGTTCTTGCGGGCTTTCGGACTTGGCCTGCACGAGTTTCTTTCCGTCCAAGCCGCTCGGGGCCTACGGCGACGGCGGCGCGTGCTTCACGAACGACGAAACGCTGGCCAAGCTCATGCGCGAAGTCCGTAACCACGGGCAGGAACGCCGTTACTACCACGTGCGACTGGGGCTCAACGGACGTCTCGATACCCTGCAAGCCGCCATCTTGCTCGCCAAGATGGACATCCTCGACGACGAGATCGCGGCCCGCGAGCGGCTCGGCGCGCGTTACTCCAAGCTCTTCCGCGAGAAGTCGGGAGAGAAGATCCGCACTCCCCACATCGAAGCCCACAATACGAGTCCCTATGCGCAGTACACCGTCGAAGTCGCTGAGCGCGAGGCCGTGCAAGCCAAGCTCCAACGGGCCGGGGTTCCGACCGCGGTCCATTACCCGGTTCCGCTCACTCTTCAGCCCGTCTTCCGTGAGCTTGGCCACGGACCGGGGTCTTTCCCCGTGGCCGAGAGCGCGGCGCAACGCGTTCTCAGTCTTCCGATGCACCCCTATCTGAGCGAGAAGGACCAGGAGCTCGTCGTGGATTCCGTCGTGAAGGCCGTCCAGGGTTAAGCTTCCTCAGTCCCCTTGTTAAGATCTAAGTATTTGAAATAATTTACTTTTACAAGTAAATTTGCGCATTGCGTTAAAAACACGTTAGAATCCCATTCAGGGGGATCTTCAAATGCGCCAGTCGACTCAATGGTTCTTGGGTTTCACGGTTCTCGTCGGACTTTCGGGCTGCCAGTTCGCCGGAGCCTGCCTGGACGACGCGGCCGCCTGCCAGTCTCAAGCAGTCGACAACAACGGCCTCGGCGGCGACACCTCGCTTGACCAGTTCGACTCCCAGGGGTCCTGTTCCCAGTCCGTAGCCATGGGACTTTGGTCCGAAGGCTCCGACCGATTCAAGATGGAAGGCTCCTGCAACGTCGCGGGCAGTCTGAACGGCTGCCAGGTCCAAGGCGACTTCCGCGCCGGATCGACCGCATCGAGCTCGGGCGAGACGATCGCGCTGAACCTTTCGAGCGTGACGAACTGCCAACAGAACTCCATCAGCTCCCCGACCCAGAACATCTCGAGCTCGCCCTACTCGAGCACGGGTACGAACCAAACGACGAGCCTGCAACCCGGCAACTTCAACTGCCAGGTCGCGCGCATCTCGCTTTCGTCGGTCATCCCGCAGATCCAGATGCGCTGCGTGGACACGGCCAATTCGATGAACCGCTTCACGAAGACCTTCCAGGGCGAAGACATCTCGACGCAGACGGGTCGCTTCGGTTCGACCTCGCAGGGCCTCAACGACATGAGCGCAACGGGCGAGAGCGGCTTTGGCGCTTCGAACGCGAACGACGCCTCGTCGTCGCCCTCGTTCGAATGATCAGCTAGGCGAGCTTGAGCAGTTCGTGCAGACGGACGAGTCCCACGATTTGTCCGTCGGCCCGCGTGACCGGCAAGACGTTCAAAGGCCGCGGCCGATTCTCCATGAGCGAGAGCGCCTCGACCGCGCCGACGTCGGGTCGGATCGAGACCGGCGAAAGGTTCGCGAGCTCGCGCACCGTCTTGGTGAAGATCCCTTCGCGATGCTTGTTCATCGCGCGACGAATATCCCCATCGGTCAAGATGCCCTCGAGGCGTCCCTCCGCCGTGCGGAATAAAACGATCCCGAAACCCCCGAGCGCCGCGACGACGTCCTGGATCGTCGCCTCGTCGATATCGAGCGCGGGGCATTCCGCCAGCGGAACCATGAGGTCCTCGACCTTGAGCAAGAGCCGTTTCCCGAGACGCCCGCCCGGATGGTAGAGCGCGAAGTCCTCGGGACGGAATCCGCGCGCCTTCATGAGCGCGACGGCGAGCGCGTCGCCCACCGCGAGAAAAAGCGTACTCGAAGTCGTCGGCGCGAGGTCGAGCGGGCAAGCCTCGCGATCGACGGACACGACGAGCGAAAGGTCCGCGTTCTTGGCGAGCGTCGAATCGGGATTGGACGTGAGCGCGACGACCGAAGCCCCGATTTTTCGGAGCGGCGGCAAAAGCGCCAAGATCTCTTCGCTCTCGCCGGACTTGCCGAAGGCCAAGACGACGTCGCCGGCTTTCACCATGCCCAAATCGCCGTGGATTCCCTCGCTCGGATGCAGGAACACGGCCAGCGTTCCCGTGCTCGAAAGGGTGGCCGAGACTTTGCGCGCGATGTGGCCGGATTTTCCGATGCCGGTGCAGACGACCTTGCCCGGTGAGGCCAGGATCTTTTCGACCGCCCGCACAAAAAGCTCGTCCGCCCGACCGGCCAAAGCCGTCAAAGCCTCGGCTTCGGTCCTCAGGACTTCGCGGATCGTTTGGAGGATACTTTCGCTTCGCGCGACCATAACCTCTTTCTCATCCAAGTCCGCGGGCCCGGCAAGAAGCGCCTTCACGGAAACTTCATTTATGGCGTCTGTCCCAAGGGGATCGGGGCCTTAGGAATCTTGACGCCTATCGACCCCCGCGGGTCGGCAAGGTCTTTGCTAAAATAGACGATAAGTCCGGAGGAGGAGGAGAACTTGCGCAATCGGGGTCTCAGTCTGGCGACCGATCTGAAGTCCTTCTTCGAGGACGAGATCCGCTTGACCTTGTCGCGACAAGGCGTCGGCATCTCGCCCCCCACCGTCGAGTACCTCGCTTCGGTCCTCGCGAAATTCGGCGATACCAAAAATCTGCTGAAGCCGGAAGACTTCGACGAGAACGGCCAGGCCTCCCGCCAAGGGCTGCCGACCCTCGCCCTCCTTTGGCTCGAAGGTCTCGCGAATCCCGCGCCCTTCGAGCGTCTCGTCCAAATGCAGCACCTCGGCGACGTATCCCTCTTCATGACGGGATTCTTCGCCGAGAATCTCGAGCGTCGCGCGCTCGACATGGATTATTCCATCGCGATGGGAGCGCGCGCCTACGAGACCGCGGGCAAGATCCGCGAGTCGCTGGCCGCCGAACGCACGCTCAACGTGTACTTCGAACTCGCCTCGGAGTTCCGCCGCCTCGTCGAAGTCTTCGCCGAGGTCTCCGATCGCGCAAAACTCCACGATGCCAAGGCCTTGCTTCGTCTCTACGAGCGCTGGCTCGAGACGAAGCGTCCTCGCTTGCACCGCATGCTGGCCGAAGAAGGCATCATCGCGGCCGAACGCGCGTTCGAGAACGGCCCTAGCGACCCGCGCCGAAAGGCGTAACGGCGATGCGTTTTCTTCGCGACATCCAGATTCATCTCGAGGAATGGTACGGCGCCTCGACGGGGCTCGACGTCGGTGACTTCGTCGTGGCGGCGCCCAACTTCGGGCGGCTCGGCGAACTTCTCGTCCAGGACGAAGCGGGCGACCTCGAGATCGCCCTGCTCCTCGACCGCGACATCCTGGCCGCCTGGGATCCGCACGGAGAGAAGTCCACGGCGCCCGAACCGACGCGCGCGCTCACCGTGCCTTTCGAGGAAGTCAGCCACTTCGTGTACCTCGGCTTCAACCATCGCCGGGGCCGTAACGTCACCGCGCTCGAGATGGAAATCCAGTCCGAGATCGACCGCGTGCTGCTTGCCTACCACGGCCCCTTCGGACTGCGCGACGAACAGAGCGCGGCCATCCTGAACGAACTGAACGAGCGTCGCTACGAAAGCGCCCGCCACGAAGAGAGCCGCGTGGCGGCCGCGGCGTTTCTGCGACGGCTCTCGGGCGGCGATCCCCGCGCCTGGAACGAACGCGAGCGGGAAAGCCTGCGGGCTTTCTTCCACTCGGATCTCTCCGAAAAGCTGCGCTTCGCCCGGGGAGGTCGGCCATGAACGAAAAATTCCGCGAGGCTCGCCGCTTTCTGCTGGAACGCCCGGCCGTGCTGATCGACCCATCCACCCGATTCAAGGTGGGCTCGCTCGTGCTCGATCTTTCGCTGACGGGCGCGAGCCTCGAGCTTCCTCCCGGCATCAAGCTTCCTAAGATCGTCGACCTTCGCTGGGAACCCCTGACGGGCGCGCCGCCGCTCGTCTTGAAGTGCGAGCTCGTTTGGCAAAAGGCGGCACGCGCGGGCGTGCGCTTCCAAAACATGCCGCCCAAGACACGAACCTTGCTCGATCGCTTCCTCAATATCCGCTTCGCGGATTAAAGGGCGCCTAGCCTGACGCCTCAGTTCCAGGTAACGGGGTACTTGCCGGAGCCCGAGCGCTCGTCGTTGTTGACGACCACGCTTAAGCGGCGCTTGAGTTCGTCGCGGTCCATCGGGCGACGACGTCCGAAGGGACCCCCGCCGAAACCGCCCAGATCCTTGCCGAAGAACTTGAGCAGGAGGTAACCCGTCACGAGCCCACCGAGATGCACGAGGTGAGCCACGCCGCCGCCCGTCTTAGGGTCGCCGTAGAAGACCGCCGAAAGGAACGTCATCGCGGCCATGAGCGCGGTGAAGTGCTTGGCCTTCATCGGAGCGATGAAGAATACGAGGATCACGGCTTCGCCGAAAAGCATTCCGAAACCGACCATCAAGCCGTAGAGCGATCCCGAGGCGCCGATCACGGGGATCCCACCGAGTTCCGCCGCGCCACCGTAGCCGAAGAGCGAAAGCGCGAGCCAAACGATCGAGTGAAGGATGGCGCCGCCCACGGCGCAAAGCCCGTAGAACCAGAGGAAGCGTTTCGTACCCCAACGTCGCTCAAGCTCCGATCCCATCGTGTAGAGGACGAGCGCGTTGAGCATGAGATGCCCCATCCCCCCGTGGAGGAAGGGGTAAGTCAGGATCTGCCAAAGACGTCCGGAGAAGAAGGCCTCGGGACTGAACCCCAGCCAGTAGGTGGCCGACACGCCCAAAAAGTTTTCGAGACTGAGCTGAAGCACGAAGCCCACCGCGATCGCGATGAGCAAACCCTTCACGGCGGGCGTCAAGCGCGGCTGAAACGCCGCCCCGAAGCCACCTTGACCGTAGGCGTTCATAAGAGGGTCGCTCCCTTCTCGTCCTTATTTTGTTCGAGCGCGTCCAAACTTTCGTCGGACAAATCGTAATAAAGGAAAGAGCGAATCGAGTCGGGCAGGAGGTCCGCTTCCCACTCCACGAAACCCGCGGCCGCTCCGAGGGGCACCTCTTCGGCGGCGGCGAGTCGCTCCTGTTCGAGTTGGTTTTCGAGGGACTGAAGCCCTTCGAGGAGCTGCCGAACCGGAATCGAGGAACGGGCCGAACCCGCGAACGCGGAGGCCGAGGCCAAGACGGCAAAAAGCCCGAAGCAGATTTTATGCATCCACTTCAGGCTTTTCGACATAGGGCTTGGATCTTACACGAAAAATCGTGCTTTAGAACACTCGGGCCAATTCGATGTAGTACGCGCCGCCCTTCTTCGACATGAGCGTGAAGCCCTTGCCGAAGGCCGAGGGACCGTGGCTGAAGCCCACTTCGATGCTCGTGTCCCAGATCGCCGGGCTCGAGTAAGCCACGCCGTAGGAGTGGTAGAAGCGGTGCTTGAACGAACCTTCCGTAGCGCCCTGGGCCGCCAGAACGAGCGCGCCGTCAACGGTCCAGTTGAGGTTCGCCGAGAAGGATTCCGAGATTTGGTAGCTCGGGAGGAACTCGAGCACGTGCGAGTAGATCGCGTTACCCGTGCGCTTGTCGCCCGCTTCGCCCGTCGAGAGGACTTGGTAGCGATTGCGCAGAAGGCCGGCCGAAAGGGTCAAACGGCCCAAGATGTTCAGCTTGCTGTCCAAGAACGAACGCGAGATGTCCGGACGGACCGAAAGCGTACCGAACGAGCCGGCTTCTTGCAGAGCCATCGTCGTCGGCAACGCGTAGCGGTACATCATGCCGACCTTCCAAGCGCCGACGCGAGCGAGCGAATTGTCACGCAGGTAGATACGAGCGTAGGTGTGCGAAGCCGAAACCGCGCTCTTGCCACCCGTCGTCAAGTTGAAGTCCGTGCGGAGCTCGGGGATGAGGGAGTAACGATCGTTGATCTTAACGGTGTTCGCCAAGTAAACGAGACCCGAGAAGTCGCCGACGACGGATTCAAAGGTGTTCCCCATCAAGAGAACGACCGTGGTAGGGCCGGCGAAAACGGGCGCCTGGGAAAGGCCCAAAGCCAAAGCAATAATCTTCGAAATCTGTTTCATAATCTCCTCGAAAAATTCCCCTAAAATTGCGGTCGGGCGCCAACCTCAAACGGTTTACGCCCTCAGTCAAGGTGCAAGGTACAAGGAAAGGCTCTTAAAGACAGCGAAAGCCGCATATTGAGCCCATCAAAAGCTCGATATGACAAAAAACGCCTACGCCCTTCCGTTTGAGCGGAGGGGCGAGGCTTTTTCTGGCTTAGAAGCCCGCGAAGGGGCACTTCAGCGCTTCTTCGAGGCGCAGAAGCTCGTTGTACTTGGCCATACGATCCGTGCGGCTCGCCGAACCGGTTTTGACGCGACCACAACCCGTGCCCACCGCGAGGTGAGCGAGCGAGGTGTCCTCGGTCTCGCCCGAGCGGTGCGAAACGACGTTGAGGAAACCCTTCTCAGAAGCCAGAGCCATCGTTTGCAGCGTCTCCAGCAGGCTACCGACCTGGTTGAGCTTGATGAGGATCGCGTTGGCTGCGTTCTGCTCGAGTCCCATCTTGAGACGCGAAACTTGCGTCACGAAGAGGTCGTCGCCAATAAGACGCAGCTTGGAACCCAGTTCCGTCGTGGCGATTTGCCACCCCTTCCAGTCGTCCTCGGCAAAGCCGTCTTCGACCGACAGGAGCGGATACTCGGCCGCGAGCTTGCCGTAGAAAGCCGAGAGTTTTTCGGAGCTCAGGGTGCCGAGGCTCTTGTCGTGGAACTGGTAAGCGCCGTCCTTAAAGAACTCCGAGCTCGCGACGTCCAAAGCGAGCGAGATCTGCTTGCCCGCTTGGTAACCGGCCTTCTGGATGGCCGTCATGCAAAGATCGAGGGCCTCCTTGTTCGAGCCGAGCTTCGGCGCAAAACCGCCCTCGTCGCCGACCGCCGTGGTGAGGCCTTTTTCGGAGAGGATTTTCTTGAGCGCGTGGAAGGTTTCGCAACCCGCGCGCAGCGCTTCGGCGAAAGAAGAGAAGCCGTGCGGAACGATCATGAATTCTTGGACGTCGAGACCGTTGTCGGCGTGCGCGCCGCCGTTGATGACGTTCATGAGCGGAACCGGAAGTTTGAGCTCGGCTTTCGCGTAACCGAGAGACTTCGCGCGTTCGTGGATCCACACCGCGAAGTGTTTTTTCTCCTGGGCAGCCGAGGCTTTTGCCGCGGCGAGCGAAACGGCGAGGATCGCGTTCGCTCCGAGCTTCGTTTTGTTCGGCGTGCCGTCGGCCGCGATGAGCGCGCCGTCGAAAGCCTTGAGATCGGCCGGGTCGAGGCCCATGGCCGCCTTGGCGAGAACGCCGTTCACGTTCTCGACGGCCTTGCGAACGCCCTTGCCGTTGTAGCGAGCTTTGTCGCCATCGCGGAGTTCGAGGGCTTCGTGGACGCCCGTGCTCGCGCCCGAGGGCGAGATGGCGCGACCCACGTGGCCCGAGTCGAGCTCGACGTCGACTTCGACCGTGGGGAAACCGCGGGAATCAAGGACTTCGCGTGCGTGGACCTTCGTGATTTTCGCCATAAGTGCCCACAGGGATAGCACGACGGCCGGAGCAGGCAACGCCCCCACTGGGACAGGCTCAACGACTTGGCGCGGAAAATGCTTGGGCCGATCCTGTCCCACGGACGGGATCGGCCCAAGGAAGGACCCCTTGAAAGGAGGTCCTTATGCAAGACTGGCAGTTAGCCCTGCTTATCCTGCAAGTACTGAGAGAACTAGCAGTGTTGCTAGTTCTCCTTTCGGCGAAAGCCGAAAGGCTCTTGAGTCGTAAAAACCGAAGAAAGCGTCGATCCTCGCGGTCAAGCTAAACCGACGTTCGGCGTGATCCGAACCTAGCGGGCAAGGAAAGCCCCATTCCGTCCGGGGGACGCCTTACTTGTTGTAATAGGGATCTTCGACGCTCTGACCGTCCGACTTCAACCGAAGTCCCGGAGCGAGAATCGCGTTGGGATCGTTCGCGTTAGCCCAAGGCGGCAACGGAAGTTTGTTGTCCTCCGTAAAGGCGCGATGATTGTAGTTGAAGTTTTTCGGTCGTTCCCAAACTCGGAGGTCTCCGTTTGCGTCCCGCATGACCTCCCAGCGGCGGCCGGAAACGGGATTCACCCACACCGCGGATGAGAATTGTTCCTCACCACGGAAATCGAGCCCAAAACCCGAAAGCTCCGGGCTCGAGTTAGGGTTCGACGCTCGAAAGCGTGCGACCTCCTGTCCGAACTCCGAGTCCGCCGGAAGCCGTTTGGCGAAGCCTTCCCGTAGCAATTTTTCCGTCTCGCTTCGCTGGGCGTTCGACAAAAGTTCGAGATTCCCGAAGCCGTTCTTAGCCTTGTACCACGGCAAGCTTTCGGCAATGTACTCCGCCTTCTGCTCTATCTGCTCTTCGGTCCACTCCGGAAAGCGTTTCCGAATCTCGCGGAGGTAGTGCTCTTTGACGAGCGGGCGCTCGGGATCAACGTCGAGAGTCGCATCCGTGATGATGAGGTCCTTGGGATCGACAGGCGACTCGAGCGGCCTGCCCTCTTTCACTTCGTGTTTAAGAACGACGCTCGGGACATTGTCGCAGGCGAGTCCGAACTCGCGTCTATCGGGGATGGGTAAATCGACTCGGTCGAGGGTCGAGGCACCTTCGGGTATCACAATCGCAAAACTCGCCGTACCGATCTTGAGATAGAAAGTGAGCACACGTGGCTGTCCAGGTACCGAGGCTTTCGCAACGACCAAGTTCACTACCTCTGCGGTGCCTACATGGTCGCCAGTCAGTGCCTCGGGCACCTTTTGGGCAGCCACATTTCTTCGCAAGGCATAAACCTTATCGAGAAGCGCGAAAAACTTCGCAGCCGGCTCGGGCCGATTGCGATCAAATGTTTCGAGCTCGGCCTCCAAGGCCTTGAGCTTGTCTTTATCCTGCTTGTACTTGGAGGCACGTTCGGACAAAAAGCCCCTCAATCGAGCGTTCAGAGGGGCGAGATTTTTGGGATCGAAGTTTCCGACCTGTCCGAGCGTGGCCCCCAAGGCGTTCACAAAGTTTGTCGGCTTCAAAGTGTCACGACGAGTGAACTCGCCGTCGATGTTCCCTGCGAACCAATGCCGGGCACAAAGAATGTCGCAAAGTCCGCGAGAAGGGTGATCCAGAGAGAGAGCCTCTTTTGTGTCCGCTCCACAAAGCTGCGGGGACTGGCCCGACTTGACGAGTTCCTCGATGACTTTCTTCTCATGCGCGGATCCGTGGGACACGGCAAAGAGCACGAAAAGTCCGATGAGAGCTTTCATTGTCTACCTATTCGTAGAATTTGGCGCGGGTGGGGTCGTACTTCTCTTCTTCCGGCTTCCACTTCGGATCGACGAAACGTTTGTACTTGCGGTTCAGGCGACTCAGCAGCAGCGAGCCTTCGCGGCCGCCGAGCTCCTCGCCGACGAGGTCGGCGATTTGATCCGCGGAAACGCCGCGACGTTCGCGGGCCATTTTGCCGCGCAGGTTTTCGAGGATCTTTTGCGTGAGGAGCGAAGTGAAGCGCTCGTCTTCGATCGTGAGATAACCCGCGTCCGTCCAAGCCTTGCGGTTGCGCTCGAACTCCTTGATCTGCACGTCGAGCATGGCTTCGCCGATCCGGAAGGCGTCCGCGGGCTTCTGCGGCAGCAACCGCTCGATCTCTTCTTCGAAGAATTCCGCGAGGCCGCCGGACTCGATTTCGTTGAGCGAAACGGACTTCGCCGCCGGGATCGCTTCCGTCGTCTCGTTGCTCGGCTTGCGCTTCGCGTTCTTGCCGTTCGCGACCGCGTCGGAAAAGACGAGCGTGGCGAGGGAGAGAGCGAGAAGAGTCGAAATCATCGTTAAGCCGCCTTCTTGTTCTGGAACGCCTGCAACGGATACGGGATACCCGACGTTTGGATCATATCCGCAAAACTCGGCACGTAACCGTGCGCGATGTGCGCCCCGATGATTTTGCCCTCGGAGCTCATGCCGGTCTGCTTGAAGGAAAAGATATCTTTCATGATGTAGCGACCCATGTCGTCGACCCCCACACACTCCGAAATGTAGGTCGTGCGGCGGCTGCCGTCGCGCAGACGGTTGGCCTGGACGACGATATGGATCGCGTCGGCGACTTGCGAGCGGATGACGTGCGCCGGCACGCCCGTATCACCGAGCATGCAGAGCGTTTCGAGACGGTTCATGGCCTGGAAAGGGTTATTCGCGTGGAGCGTGCCCATCGATCCGTCGTGGCCCGTATTCATGGCCTGCACGAGATCCATGGCTTCCTCGCCGCGGACTTCGCCGACGATGATGCGGTCCGGACGCAAGCGAAGCGACGCCTTGACGAGCTGCTTGATGTTGATGGCGCCCTTGCCTTCGTGGTCGCCGTGCTTGGTCTCGAACTGCACGACGTGATTCGATTTGATCTGAAGCTCGGCCGTGTCTTCGATGATGAGCAGGCGTTCGTTGCCCGGGATGCGGGACCCGAGCACGTTCAGCAGAGTCGTTTTGCCCGAGCCCGTGCCGCCGCTCACGAGGATGTTGCGCTTGAGCACGACGCAGAGATCGAGGAAGCGGGCCATGTCGACGCTCATCGAACCGAAGTTGATGAGATCCTTGAGCCCGAGTTTTTCTTTGGAGAATTTGCGGATCGCCATGGTCGATCCGCCCTTCGAGCAAGGCGGCGTCACGGCGCAAATACGCGAGCCGTCGGGGAGGCGCGCGTCCAGGATGGGTTCGCGGTCCGAGATCGGCTTGCCGACGAACTGCGAGATGTTCCGGATCGCCGCGAGCAGCGACGCTTCGGTGTCGAACTCGCACTCGGTCTTGTAGATCTTCCCTTTGCGTTCGATGAAGATCGTTTTGGGACCGTTGATCATGATTTCGGTCACGGTCGGATCGGCGATGAGCTCCGCCACGGGCTTCAGGAACTCCCGTACGGTATCCTCGAAGATGGAATTCGGGATCTGGCCCGAGCCGCCGCCGCTCACGTCGAAATCCTCAGGCGTTCGCGATCTTCCAGCGCAGGCGCACCGTCTGCACGGGGGACTCCGTCTCGACCCAGCACTTCATCGAGCGCACGAGGTAGTGGAGCATGCAGTAGATTCGCTCCTGGCTCATCTCGCGCACGAAGGCCTGGCGTTCGTCGTAACGACCGCGGCTCGTCATCGAGAAGACGCGACCGAGATCCGCGACGGCATCACGTCCGTAGAGACGGACGAGGGCTTTCATTTCGTGTTTGGGGACCTTGTAGAATTCGGCGAGCTTCCCGTTTTCGGAGAGGCACTGCAGGACCGATTCCCAAGCGCGGTCTTCCCTGAGGTCTAAAAGTTCCATCTTTCCTCCTTGGTTCCCCGAATGATTCCGGGGTCCCGACAAGGTTAAGATCGGAAGAAGAACGCCTCAGCTTGAGCCGCCGAGAGCAGAAACAAACAAAAAAAGCCCGGATCCCGCGCGGGACCCAGGCTTTCGATTCGAAGATTGGAAAAGCGCTTAGCGGGCGGCTTTTTCGAGGGTCTTCTTGAGACCGATCTTCGTGATCGTGCGGAGAGCCGACGTCGAGACCTTGACGGTCATCCAACGACCCGTCGACTCGTCGAAAATCCGCTTCTTGCGGAGGTTCGGGAGCTGACGCATTTTCGTCTTCCGGTTCGAGTGGGAGACATTGTGCCCGACGAGGGGCTTCTTACCGGTGATTTCACAAACTCGTGCCATAGGGGGGCGGGATTATCCGGTCAGGCGTCGTTTTGCAAGACTTTGAAGAGCTTCCTCGTGAGAGTGGTCAGTGGCGATGGCAAGCCGACTTCGGGACGCCAAAAGGCGTGGCCTTCCGGAAGGGGTTGCGACCAAGAACCCGCTTCGACTCCAAAAGCTTCGAACGCCCGATGTAAAATCTGATGTTTGATAGGTTTAACTACATGAAATTCTTTTGAAAGTGCCTCAAGCTGCCCCTCCTCGAACTGGGGTCCTAGTTCCCAAATCGGGAGTTCCCAATGTCCGGCCAGACGCCGTCCCTCGGGGATCTTACGCACCAAAATCCCACCCTGTTTCGGGTCACGAAAAATCGGCAGCAAAAGCTTCACTTTCTCGGTCGCGGCTCGCTTCTTGGGCTTGGGAAAGGCGGCTGCGGCTTCGGGGTTCGCACATTCGCATCCCGGCCGAAGCGGGCAGACCTCGCATTGAGCTTGGGCACCCGGGCGGCAGATCCGCGCCCCGAGTTCCATAAACGCTTGAGCTAAAGCCCCATGCGAACCTTTTTCTACGCGAGTCGAAATCTCTCCAACAAGTTCTAAAATTCGATCCTTATCCCCTTTTGAATTTAAGGGATCCGGAATCTTGGCGAACCTGGAAAAGACCCGAAAAACGTTCCCGTCGACCGGAAGAACGGCATCGCCGAAAGCGATCGCGGCGACGGCGGCGGCCGTGTACGGACCAATGCCCGGAAAACTTTGCCATTCCATCGCGCGCATGGGCCATTGATGTTCGCGCGAGCGAAATTCAACCAAAAGACGAGCTGCCTTCAAAACATTGCGGGCCCGCGAATAATATCCGAGCCCGCTCCAAGCCTCCAAGACGGCCTCGTCGGGCGCGGCGGCCAAGTCCTCGATCGTGGGGAATCGCCGCATCCACCTTTCGAAGTACGGCACGACCGAAGCCATCGTGGATTGCTGCGACATAACCTCCGAAATCCAAATTTCGTACGGATCGGGAGGATCCTTGGATCGCCAAGGCAATTCGCGACGCGAAGCGGAATACCAATCCAGGAGCGCAGGGATCTGGCGGAGAAAGCGTTCGCGCGGCATGCTCATAAAGAGGGTTCGACGTGATTCTTTATCCCCATCCCACCGATCAAGCCAGTTTGGACTTCAAGGTCCAGGCCGAACTCGTTCGCGAGACCGGCCTGCGCCTGGATTTTCGCGTGGAGGGTTCGATCGATCGGCTCGAGTGGGCCGAAGAAAAACCCCGCTGGCACGAACGCCTTTGGGAGAAATCCTGTCTCGAGGCCTTCGTCGCCCTTCCCGGTCACGACGCCTACTGGGAGTGGAACTTCACCCCCGGCGGAGCCTGGGCGCTCTTCGAGTTCTCCAAGTATCGACAGCGCATCGCGGGAGCGCGCACGGACGCCCCCCGATTCCGGCTCGAACGCGAGGCCGCAACGCTCGTCTTCTCGACCCGACTGCCCGATCCCGACTCGACGCTTTGGCGATGGGCCCTCGCCACGCGCACGCCCGTCGAGTTCTCGCTCAACGCGATCCTGAGGACGGCGGACGACGTCCAGCATTTCGCCCTAAAGCACGCGGGCGAAAAGCCCGACTTCCATCTCCGCGAAGCCTTCAGCGGCCGCGTTTGAGGATGTCCTTAAGCTTGTCTTCGAGCTGCCCGCGAATCTTCTTGGCTTCGTCGCTCTCAATGACCTGCCGCGCGGCGCTCTCGGCCCGACGACGGATGCGTTCGCCGACGCAAGAAGCGAGCTTACGGCCGATCGCATCGAAATCGATCGAGGCCGAAGGCGCCGTCGCCGTGCCACCCACGCTAAAGGGGATCTCGGCACGCCCGTCTCCCGAAGCCAGGCAGGCCCGGGCGTCGCCGCCCACGCAAGCTTCGGAGGGAAGCAGGCGTCCTTGGAGCGACGTCGCGAGGTCGCGCTCCAGACGCCCGTTCAAGACGACTTCCGATCCGGTGCCGAAAGAAAGCTTTCCTTCCGCGATCTGAAACGCGCCGCCCGCGATCTCGACGTCGATCTGACCGCGGAAGTCGCGCTGCACGCAGCGTTCGCGACGGAGCTCCTTCGCCAGGAAATCCTTGGCGAGGGCATTGATTCCCGCTCCTTCGAGCGCCCGATCCAAAGCCCAGATGGGATCGAAGCGGCCCGCTTCGATGCGACCGTTCAGGCGACCCTTCAACGCGGCCGCGATCTTCTCGTTCTCGAAGCCTCGCGAGCCGACCGCCAAATCCCCGGAGACCAAGCCACCGACGGCCGAAGCGAGCTCCGGCTTGAAGACCTTCAGGAGTTTTTCGATGTCGACCTTGTCCGTCTTCACGTTCAACGCGAACTGAGGCGCGTCGCCCCGCAGGTAGAAACCTGACGCGTCGATCTCGCCCGAACCCGAAAGCTTGCCGCCGAAGGCGCCGACGCTGAAAGGCGCCAACCGCAGCGCTCCGTTCTTCCACAGGGTCCGCGACGCGAGATCACGGAAAGAGATTTCGCCGTAGCGCCCCTCGTCGATCCGAAGCGCCAACTCGAACTGACTTTCCTTGACGTCTTGGCGCTCGAGCGCCGTGCGAAGCTGATCCCCGAACTCGGTTTTGGCCGACGCGCCACCCGACGGCGAACCCACGCCGGAACCGGCCTTGCCGTCCGCATCGCGCTTCGGGTCGAACCACTCACCCGGCAGTTTCGTCAGGGCCAGGCTCAAGGCGCCTTCCCAACCTCGCGCCTTCAGGATCGCCGCGAGGGACTCGCGGGGCACCCCTTTCACCGCGCGCGGCCGCAGGTTTCCCGAAACTTGCAGGGTCGTCGAAGGGAACTTCAGCGTGGCGGTCGGCAACGTCATCGACGCGCCCTTGATCTGCGCACGGCCCGATCCCGCCAAAAGGGATTCCGGCAGCCCCGGCAGAGAACCCTTGAGGCCCGAAGCTTCGAGCGTGCCGTCGAGCGAGACCTTGGCCAGATCGAGATCCCCTTCGAAAGTCGAGTCGCCCCCGAAGGTCACCGCGCCCTTCCACTGGACGCTGCCGTCGATCGGCATCTCGGGCGGCTTCACGAAGAAGGAACGCCACTCGGAAAGCTTGAGCGGCTTGGTCATGTCGAGTCGGATCGAGTTCCGGCGCGATCCCTGCAAAAGTTCTCCGTTGATGTCGAGATCGAGCTTGTGGAGCGTCAGGTGGCCGCGACGGATCTTGAGACGATTTCGGGCCTGCTCGGCGAGAAACTCCACGACGAAGGGCGTCCCCTCCGGCTTGCGATAAAGGCGCTGGTAGCGGATACCGACATCGCTCAGATCCACCTTCGCGGAAAGCGTCGCTTGGTCGACCACGCTGCCCCGGCCCCGTCCTTGGAACAGCAGGCTCGCGCTGAAGGGGCCGGTGATCCCGTAGTTCTCCGGGGCCAAGCCGAGCTTCATGTAGGATTCCGCGTCGAAGGCGCCTTTAAGCTGCGAAAGATTCAGTCGATCGACCCGCCACGAAACCGCGTCCAGGCTAGCTCCCGAAGTCTTCCCGTCGAACGAAGCGCCGAACTCCAGGAACCCTTCGATCGGAGGTGGACGACTCGAGATATTCGAGTAGCCGGACCACCGCGAAAGATCCACGCGGTTCGTTCGCGCGTCTAGCTTCCAAGTCGCTTCCTTCCCGTCTCTTAGCGCCTGAAGCCCGCGGAGGCTCCCGCTCGACACGAACTCCGCGGTGTGAAGCTGAAGGGTCAGGTTCTTCAGGCGAATCTCGTCTTCTTCGGCGGTGAGCCGAACGAGCCCCTCGAAGCGATCGCCCTTTGGCTTGGCGAAGAGCCCCTTGCCGATCTCGATGCGCGCCTCCGCGCCCTGAAACTGGAGTTCCGTACGGGGCGTGCTCGGTATGCCGTCCTGCATGCGGCCTTCCGAAACGAACGAAAAATGGATCGGACCGACCGACGAAGGATCGATCAGCTCGCTAAGCTCGGCGGCCTCCACCCGCATCTGGTGAAGGACGAAACGCCAAGCCCCGTCGAGGACTTTTCCGTCGACCACTCGCAAGTCGCCCCCCGACTCGACGGCGCCGGCAAAAGGAATTTGGCGGAGAATCCGCAAGGGAAGACGGAGGTCCTTCACTTCGGACCGAGCAAGCTCCCAAGCCAAAGTCGACTCGCGCGTCGAAAAATCATGGGAAGCGCGCAAGCCCAAGTTCAGACGGCCCAGACGAAGCTTGGCGTCGTTGATCTCCGCACTTCGGACCTTCTTGCCGCCGTCGAGTCTCACGAACAACGGCGTCTTAAGGCTCAGGTCGAGGGTGTCGGGTTTTTCGACGATTCCCGCGTGCGCGACGATGAGATGGTCCGCATTCACCTCGAGCCGATCGACCTTCACGCCGACCGGTACGCCGTTATCGAGCTGGAAGAATCCCTCCAAATCGACGTCCAAAGATCCCGACGCCGACGTCGTCGCGAGCTGCGGAGGCGACACGACGTTGAGCCTGGCCCGCAAAGCGAAGGTTCCCGGTAATCCCGATATTCTCGAGTCGATCTCGAGACCCTCAAGGCGCCAGCGGGCGGCGGCCGCGCCCGCTTCCACGACGCCATCCTTGATCGAGCCCGTGAGTCGAAGGGCGGGAAGCCACTTCGCGAAAGGAAGTTCCTGCGGGACGGCACCGGAATCGCCTTCGCTCGGCGGGAGGGGATCCTCGTTGCGCGCCGGTATCGCTTCGGCCGCGCTCAACGCGAGGATCGGCGCCACCGCCTCGAGGTGAGCCGGGATGCGTCCCGTTAGGATCTTCAGGGGCTGAAGCACGAGCGACAACTTCTGGGCCCGGAGCGAATCGAAGGCCCGCGCTCCGGAGATCTCGACGTCTCGCGCTTCGACGCCGAGCCCTAACGACAGCGGGCGCACGGCCCATTTGAGGGTCGACCATTTGACCGTCTTCGCTCCGGTCGAGTCGCGAATGGCCGCCTCGATCGGCGCCGCGTAGTGGGAAGGCGGGCGCGCGACCATGGCAGCAACCAACGCGCCGATCGCGAGCACGACGAGACCAATCATCCCAAATCCGACGCCACGGATCCAAGGCAGGGCGGATCTCGCCGCCCCCAGCAGCTTTTCTTTCATGGTCTAAGGATCAGTGTAGGAGAGCGACGAAGAAACCGTCACCCGAGATCGCGCCAGAAGCTTGGCTCGGACCGAGGCGCAAACAATCTTCCGACGAAGAGTCGAACGCGAAAGCCGCGCCGATGCGGCCGGCGGCGCCCGCCTTCGCTTCCGCCAGGAAATTGGCGAGACCGGAGTTCGTTCCGATCGATGCCACCAAAGCCCGCGGAACGCTGACGAGGCGCAGCTTCGTCTTGTCGACGATTCTCTTCACGACGAGCTCGTTCTCCTGCGGGCGCGGGGTGCAAGTCGCGTAGACCAAGCGACCGCCCGGCTTGAGGTAGTTCACCGCGCGATCGCCGATATCGACCTGCAAGCGCGAAAGGCCCTGCAGCTCCTCTTCCTTCACCGAATAGAGGCGCTCCGGGTTCCGGCGAAGCGTTCCGAGACCGCTGCAAGGAGCGTCCACCACGACCACGTCGAAAAGCTCCGCGGACCGCGGCAGATTCTCGGAAACTTTCACGTTGCGGAAGCCGCCGCGCTTCGCGCGCGCGGCGAGCTCGGCGAGCTTGCGCTTGTCGACGTCGTAGGAAACGATCTCGCCCTCGCCGCCCATCAAGCTCGCGAGGTGAAGCGTCTTGCCGCCGGCGCCGGCGCAAAGGTCGAGGACCCTTTCTCCCGGCTTCGGGGCCGCGACCCAGCCCACGATCTGGCTGTGTTCGTCCTGGATCTCGAACGCGCCATCCAGAAAGGCTTCGTCCTGCGTGATCGCCCAACGGGTGGCGAAGCGATACGAGTGAGGAAGCCAGCGCGTTTCGAGGCCGCGGTCGGCGAAGCGTTTCTCGAAGTCCTTCGACGACATCTTGAGGGGATTCAACCGCACGAAGAGCGGAGCCTCCCGCAAAGAAGCGTGAAGGTAGTCATGCCAAGCGCCCGGCACGGCCATGAACTCCCGGGCCAGGAACGCCGGCACGGCGTGGATATCGGTGAAGTGCCGAAGCGCATCCGCTTCGAAGGAAGGCTTGGCCCGCGCGTGCCACTTCTCGATGGCCTCGGGGCCGTCCCCCGCCCGCTCAAGTAACGCGTCGAAATCTCGTTGCCAGGGCGGCGACTCGGGCTTCACGGGACGCGGCAAAAAGAGGCCGAGATTGCGGACGAAGGCGTAAGCCCAGGCCGTGATCGTCGCGCGTTGCGCCGAGCCCACGCGATGCTCCTTGAGCACGTCGCCCAAAACCCGATCGAAGGCTTTCTTGTGCAGCAGCCATTCGAGGAGGGCCTGCTTGACGATCTTTCGCTCGAAGGGATCGCTCGCCATTCGCTCAGCCGTGCCCGCTCATGAGCACGGGGTCTTCCTCGCGCATTTCGTCGGCGCGCGCGCCAAGACGCTTCACGGAATCGAAGAACTCGAGCGAGCGCTCGATGATGAGGGGGAAGCTGTCTTCGGTGAAGATGAACTTCCGGAACTGGTGGGCGTTCGGGTAGCCGGCCGCGTACCAAGCCAGGAACTTGCGGAACGCGAGCTTCACGCGCACCTCGGGGTAAACCTCGCGGAGGAGCGCCAAGTGCATCTCGATCATCGCGCGCGCGTCGCGATCGGAACGGATGCGGATCCAATCCGCCGTGAAGGCCACGGGCTTCGGCTGCAGGTTCTTGACCCGACGCTCGTAGTAGCTACGACCTTCCGGAACCGCGCCGGCCGCCGGCACGCGATGGTGCGCGAGCACGTCCGTCACGAGCGAGAGCTTTTCTTCTTCGCTGAGGGACTGCGCCATGCGGTAGGCTTCGACCGCTTCCTGGAAGATCCACGGATTCTTGAGCGCGCCGCGGCCGATCATGACGCCTTCGCAAGCCGTCTCGAAAAGGCGCGCCGCCGCGAGCGGACCGCTCACGATGTCGCCGTTACCGATGACCGGAACGCCGGCTTCGCGCGAGCATTCGTCGATGAGGTCCCAGTCCGCGTGCCCGGCGTAGCCCTGCGCGCGCGTTCTTCCGTGGAGACCGACCCAACGCACGCCTTCTTCGCGCGCGATCTTCATGATCTCGCGGCAGTTGACCGAGTTCGCGTCCCAGCCCGTGCGGATCTTGATCGTGAGCGGAACTTTGATCGCCGACTTCACTTGCTTGAGCATCTGGCCGAGCTCGACCGGGTAACAAAGCCAAGCCGAACCGCCGCGCTTCTTCGTGACCTTAGGCACCGGGCAACCCAAGTTGATGTCGACGAAGTCCACGCCGCGATCTTCGAGAATGCGCGCCGCCTCGGCGAGGATGTCGGGCTCGCCGCCGAAAATCTGGATCCCGACCGGGCGTTCGTCCTCGTGGAACGACATATAGCGCGCCGTGCGCTCGGCGCGGCTATGCACGATGGCGTGGGCCGAAACGAATTCGGAAATCACGCAGCCGGCGCCCATCTTTTTCATGAGGCGACGGAACGGCATATCCGTAATGCCGGCCATCGGAGCGAGGACGAAAGGATTCTCAAGCAGGGTCGACATGGAGCGTCAGAACCCTAGCCAGAAACCCTGGCAATCACAAGGAAGTCTTGAAGCCCATCAAAAGGCTGTAGCCTTTGAGAAACGACCAATCGGCCTCGAGCACGATGTCGTGGATTCCCGAAACGGGAATCTCGGCGCCCAGGGCGACGATGGCCCGGAAAGCGTAGGAATTTCGCACCCGCGAAAGCGGCACGACCGTGGGAACATCCGGACGCGAACTCGTGAGGGCGTAGTCGAGCGAGCCCCCGCCGCCGATCCAAAGGTGGCCGAGTTCGCCCAGGTACGGGAGCGAGTACCGGTAGAGCAACGAAATATCCAGAACCACGGCCGAGACCTCGACCTCGCCGACCGCATAAGCCCGGTCCTCGATTGAGGGCGTCAGGCTTTGCCGATGAACGCCGATCTTCAGCCGGTAGGCTTCGTCCTGGGCCGCCGGCATGCCGAAATCGAGCAGGGCCCCCAGCCCCACGCCGGATTCCGAGCCCCGGCCGACGAGAATCTCGTCCTGCGTTATGCGGAAAGGAGCGTTCACGACCGTCGCCGAGCCGAAAGCGATATAGGCTCCGAAGCTCGAACGGGCCCAACGGGACGTTTGCGGCTCCGACTCGAAAACAGGCATGGTCGGGCGCGATGGCCCGCGCGGAGCGCGACGCGCGTCTTCGTCCAGAAGATCTTGCACGAAGACATCCGGCGAAGAGGGGGACGAGGGAAGCGATTCGATCGTCAAGATGGGGGGCGCCCCGGCGGCCGACTTCGGGGCGGCAGCGCCCACCGGGGCGCTCGGGGAAGCCGAGGGATTCGCGGATCGCGAGCTGGGAACCGTGGGCGTCATGACCTGAGCTAAGGCCAAGCCCGGGAGCATGGCCAAAGCGAAGGCGGCGAAACGTGAAAATGGGCGTTCGAAGTTAAGCGTCATTTTTGTCGAATCCAGGGTTCACCCCTAGCTTCGACTTGGACGTTATGAAAGTCCAGTGGCGAGAGACGCCCGTGGACTTCGAAACTCTGCACCAAGACGGGATCAAGACCTTCGCGCTCGGCCTCGACGACCGAAGGCACACCGTAGGAAACGCGATGCGCTCCGTAACGCATCCCTTCTTTCGTATCCGCGACCAACGGAGCGACGAAGCTCACCGGCATTTCCAGAAAACCGGCGTCGTTCACGTCCTGAAGTCCGGGAGCCGAAGCGAGCGGCGCCCAGACGTCGACGGGAAGCGAAGCTTCGGGCGTGCCCAGGGTTCCGGTCGCGCTGAGGCGATGAAACTGAAAGTGATGGAGGAGCGATTCTTCCACGCTACGCAGGGCAAACGCCGTACTGAGGTGAGCCAAGATGACGGCCAACACGACCGCGAGGGCCCATTCGTAAAGCGAAAGCTTGCGATTGCGAACTTTGGAGAAGTTGATACGAACTTCGCGGGGAGCGCCGGGCGCTTGGGGTTCGACACTGGCCGCCGGGACGGCGACGGGACCCGGGCGTCCGCCCTGCGGGACCTCGACGGTCGGATAAGTGGGAACGCGGGTCATGCGGCGACGGCGATCGAGATCTTCGACCGCGGCGATCGGACGCCATTCGCGAAACCCTTGGCGCCAGCAATAATCGAGGTAGCTGATGTCCTTCTTCTTGATCCGCTCCTCGAGTTGCGTCGAGGTGAACGGTCCCTTCAGGACGGAACCGCGCGCAACGAACCAGAGGATCTCAGAGCTCGAAGTTTCGAGGGTCCTAGCGGCGTTTTCGCTCATGGCACGATCTCATCGTCCGCCACGCGCGAAAACTTAACGAAATTTGCCTTTATCCAAGGATTCCGGCGTATTTTTAGGATGACGCTTATGCGTCAAACACGGAGATCTGAGCGTCCGGCTCCTGAATCGTGCGCAGCGCGGCTTCCAATTCGGTCTTCAGAAGCTCGCGTCCTTCGGGGGTCAAACGGCGCAAATCCACCGTGAGCGCGCGGAACTTCATGACCGAACCGTTTCGGCGAACGAAGCCGCCGAGATCGATCGAAAGATCCTTTTCCGCCCCTTTGGCACGACGGGAAGCCTTGGGGACGCCGGCGGCCTGAAGGGAACGCTCGAGTTCGGCCACCGAGAGCTGATTCTCGACGGCTTGGCTGATCATCTGACGCAGGAAGGCGGGATCCTCGATGCGCGAGACGACGCGCCAGTGACGGTGAGTGAAGGTCTTGCCCCGCGAAAGCAGAAGCCCCTGCAAATCTTCCGGGATTTCCGTCAGCTGGATCTTCTCGGACAAAGTGCTCTTATGGGAGCCCAGGACCTTCGCGAGTTTTTCGAGGCTGAGGTCGGGATTTTCCTCGAGCACGCGCTTCAGGAAGTGCGATTCCTCGAGCGGCAGGAGATCCTGCCGTTGGATGTTTTCGACCAACGCGAGCAGGCGAGCTTCCTTGGGGCCGCATTCCTTCACGACGCAGTCGAGGTGCGTGAAGCCCGCGAGCTTCGCGGCGCGGTAACGGCGTTCGCCGCTGATGATCTCGTAACCTTCGGCGGTCTTGCGAACCGTGATCGCCTGGGCCTGGCCGATCTCGCGCATCGTGTGGGAAAGTTCTTCGAGCGCTTTGGGATCGAAGATCTGGCGCGGTTGATCCGGGCAGGGGTAGATCTCGTCGATCAGGAGCTTCTCGGTTCCGCCTTCCGGCTTGCGGCCGTTCGGGGCGTTGCGATCGGCCACGCGCTCGCCGACCTTGTCGAGCGTCGACACGACGCTGGCCAAGCCTTCGGCGATCTTCGACGTCAACAAGCCCTTCAATCCCGAAACGGGACCTTTGTAGCTGAAGGAGCCGAGACCTTCTTTGGTGTCTTTGGCGTTGGGGGCGGAGGGACTCGAAGCGCTGTCGGAACGAGTGCTGTCCATGACCTTAGGTTTAGGCTAAAAGCCATAAATCATCAATCTATGCGGCTCGCGATCCTTCAATCCAATCCTCTTGTTGGCGCCGTTCACGAGAATCTGCGCGCGCTGATCGAGCAAGCCGAATCAAAAATCGATCAAGCGGATCTCTTCATCACCCCTGAGCTCGCACTTTTAGGTTATCCTCCTCGCGACCTTCTTTCGATGCGATGGCTGCTGGAAGAAGAGCGAGCCGCGCTCGAATCCCTCAAAGAGTGGACGGCCAGAACGGGACGCGGTTTTCTCGTCGGCCATAGCGAAGGACGCGACGGACCGGGTCATCGCCTTTGGAACGCCGCGACTCTGTTTTGGGGCGGCCAGTCCCTCGGCACGGTTCGCAAACAAAGACTCCCGAGCTACGACGTCTTCGACGAAGAACGACACTTCGCGGCGTGGCCCGCCACCGAAGCCCAAGCCTGTTTCGAAGTCGAAGGAAAGAAGATCGGGGTTTTCGTCTGCGAAGACTCTTGGGATTCCGTCACCGCCTTCGGGAAGCACGACAAACTTCATTACTCCGCGCTCGGCGCCGATCCGCGCTTGAGCGCCGACGTCATCGTGAATCTCTCCGCCTCCCCTTACGCGCGTCGAAAACGCCCGGCCCGCGAGAGCCTTTTTCGGGAATGGGCGCGACGGACCCAACGCCCTTGGCTCTACGCGAACTGCGCCGGAGCCCAGGACGGCCTCATTTTCGACGGGGCTTCCTTCGCCGTCGACCGCGAGGGCCGCATCCTTCGCCAGGCCTCGCTTTTCCGAAGCGACGCGCTCGTGATCGACCTCGCGACTCTGAACGGCCAAGGCGTCGAGGCCGCTCGACCTTTCGAGGAATGGCACGAACTCGGCGACGCGATCGTGACGGGTTTGGGCGACTTCGTGCGCAAGTCCGGCGCTCGATCGGTCATCCTGGGGCTTTCGGGCGGCATCGATTCCGCACTTTGCGCGACCCTCGCCGCCGAAGCGCTCGGCCCCGAGAACGTCAAAGGCGTGAGTCTTCCGAGCGCGCTAACTTCGGATCTTTCCCGGAACGACGCCGCCGATCTCGCGCGACGCTTGGGCATCGCTTTCGAGGAGATCCCGATCGGCGAAGCCGTCGAACTCCACTCCCGCCTGACCCAGGCCCGGCCGGGAAGCATCGCGCACCAGAACCTCCAGTCCCGTAATCGCGGACTCCTCTTGATGGCGCGCGCCAACCAAGAGCAACGCCTGCTCATCGCGACCGGCAACAAGAGCGAGTTCGCCATGGGGTACTCCACGCTTTACGGCGACATGTGCGGAGCGATCGCGCCGATCGGCGACCTCTACAAAACCGAAGTCTACGCCCTTTGCTTTGACCGGAATCGCCGCGCGCGGGAAGCGGGCCGGCAAGAACCCATCCCGCTCTCGACGCTGCTTCGCCCCCCGACGGCAGAACTCGCCCCGGACCAGAAAGATACGGACAGCCTGCCCCCCTACGAGATTCTCGATATCGCCCTCGAAGGGATTCTCGAGAACCAAGGCTCGCCCTTGTACGGGCGAGAAGAGAAGTGGGGCCAACTCCTCCAACCACGCCACACCTGGGCTTCGCTGCGCCGGCAAGTCCTCGGACAAGAATTCAAGCGCCGGCAAGCCCCCCCCATCTTGCGATTGCACGACCGCAGCTTCGGGGCCGGCTGGCAGATGCCCGTCGCCAAGGGGCTTTCGTGAATCTTCTCACCTTCGACTCGGGTATCGGCGGCCTCACGGCGCTCGTCCCGATCCTGCGCGCCTATCCCGGATCGACCGTCACCTACTTGGGCGACCTCGCCCACTTGCCCTACGGCACGAAGTCTCCCGAGCGGATCCGCAAGCTTTGCTCGGCCGCCGCCGATTGGCTGCTCGCCGCCGAACGACGGCGCGGGCCGAGTTTCGACTGGTGCGTGGTGGCCTGCAACACGGCGAGCGCGCACGCCCTCGATGTCTTTCGGTCGGCGGCCATCGGCAGCGGCATGAAGGTCTCGGGCGTGATCGAGCCGGGATGCCGCAAGGCGATCGCGGCCAAGCGCCCCCGCACGTTGATCCTTGCGACGGGCGCGACGGTGGCCTCACAAGCTTACCCGCGAAGCCTCGCCACCCTCGGCTACGGGGGAATCGTCGAACAGCGCGCTTGCCCGCTCTTCGTCCCGCTCGTCGAAGACGATCTCCTCGAAGGCCCCGAAGTCGCCGGCATCGCCCGTCGTTATCTGGAAGGATGGATCCGACCGGGAGACGCGGCCGTCCTAGGCTGCACGCATTACCCCTTGCTTTTGCCGCAGCTGCGCGAGCTCTACCCCGACGTCGAATGGATCGACGCCGGGCATTCGTTGCTCGAGATGGATCACGCCCCCGAACTCGAGAAACCCGACGCTTCGAAACCCAGTCGACTTCAGCTCTTCGTGACCGACGACGTCGCGAGCGCCGAGCGGGCGCGACGCTTTTTGGCGCGCATGGGACTCGAAGACGTCGTGCTCGACGTCAAGGCGATCCCGCCGTTGGTCTGAGTTCGCCCCTAGAAGCTTTTCACCTTCGCCATGTCGGCGCTGAGGGCGTTCTTCTTGTACCAGGCCGTGGTCATATCGATGAGACGATACCCGAAAATCGATTTGGCCTCGACCCGAGTGGGAGCGTAATCGACGAGATCGCGTTCGCTGGCCTCGATCTGCCGCCGCTCCGTTTCGTCCACTCCGGCCGCGCGGCGGCTTTGGAGGGCTTGCCAACGCTCGGCGAACTTCCGCGCCAGTTCGGGGGAATACCAACCCGCGGCGTCGGCACGCCAACGGAGATCGACTTCCGCCCACTGCTGCCCTTGAAGCTGCGGCTGCACGAAAAGAACGCGGCCCTTCACGAGGGGAATCTCGAGGCTGCTGAGATCCCGCGCACCGGCCACCAGCACGGGCCGGTTCAAGCGAGACCACAGCTCACGATCTTGCGCGACGCCAAGGTCGCTCAGGATCACGACGACGTGATCGGCCGGGACGCCCTTCAGGACGCCGGCCACCGAGTCGAAGGGATCCTTGAGCATCGTCCCCGAGACCGGGTTCTCGTCACGGCCGCCCGAAACCCCCACGTAGGTGACTTTGATGCCATTCTCTTCGACCGTCAGGGACGCTTCGAAGAGTCGCTCGCCCCCGTCGCTCGTCCAGTTCGAAGAAAGGAACTGGATTCCGGAAGAGCGCGCGAGATCATGCAAGAAATCCGGCCCCAGACCCAAGTCCAGCGCCCCAACGTTATGGACCTTCAACCCCATAAGAGCATGTCCCTTGGCG